>Ga0163180_10001601_pt1 | contig 12882 bp, 4 predicted proteins | sample AtlANTMetagenome_2_FD_109647 | JGI IMG/M metagenome (GOLD analysis project Ga0163180, IMG submission 109647) | Marine eukaryotic phytoplankton communities from the Atlantic Ocean - Atlantic ANT 4 Metagenome | ecosystem: Environmental > Aquatic > Marine > Oceanic | place: North Atlantic Ocean...
AAGAAACTCTGCCGAGGCCACATTGGGGTCTCCTCCAAGGAAGAACTCCAGCAAGGCCACCATGCCGTCCTTATCTCCATCCCCGAAGTCCTCCGAAACGTCAAAACGCTCCTTCCACTCCTCAAAATCCAGAGTGTCATCTCCCCCCGGCGAGCCCTCCGGGAATCGACTGATGCGCCAGTTGCCCGGATCCCCGTGGTCAGGACTGAGAAATTCGTCCACACCCCTGAGGACCAGGCTGAAGCCTCCATCCGCTGCCGTGGGCCAAGGCAGATCATCAGAATACTGGTCAATATCATGAATGGTAGTCCCCGCCCCGAAGGAGAGCTTCAGCCGCTCACCACTGTTTCGAAGATTGTCATTCGGGTACTCCCCCGCCACAGGCAATCCTTCCCCATAACGTGATTCAAAGGCAGCCCGGTTCTTGACCACCAGGACATACTGGTCCGGCTCCAGCCTCTCGATCAGACTCTCCCTGAAATCAAAATCGATTCCCTTGGTGAAACGGACATCCCGCAGATCAAGCGCAGTGGGGCCAACATTCTTCAATTCCACGTATTCAAATTCATCCCTGTTAGTCGAAATAAGCCGCTCGGCTCCCGCTGGCTCGGGCGGGTGATACATGAATTCCGATATCCGCAGGTCTCGCAGATAATCGGAGATGTTCGGCGCCGTGGCCTGAAACTCAGTCGGCTGGGACCAGTGGCCCCAGCGCCCTGCCACATCCTTCATTCGCACCCGGGCGCGGTAGGTCCTGCCCACCCTCACCGATATGGAAGGAAACTGGTAGGACTCATCAAAAGCCGTCAATTCCCCGGATTCAAAGCCCCCTTCGATCTCATAGATATTCGGCTGGGACGGGTCGTAATTCGCCACCGCCGGATTATGGACCTCTGCCAACCGCCACTCCATGGCCGCAAACCGCGAGCGCCCGGGACTGGAAAAGCGACTGCATCTGAAGGTCAGCTCGTCGGAGGGATACCCCTCCGGCCCGGTATAGGTTATGACCGGGGTTTCAGGAACATTGTCTTCCTGACTGAGCAGCGTCCTCGTCATCCAGCTCCCCCGCGATGTGATCCACGTCTTAACTGTGCGCACCATCCCTCCAAAATCCCGCGTGGATGAAATATCGTAGTATCGGTCCTTGTGATTGAGCCGCGGATGATTATCCCACATGCGGCGGTCTGCATCAACAAGGGATGGTTCCCCCGGCGTGTAGACGAACTTCATTGTCTCGTCCACGAGCTTGTAGCCCTCATCACGATTGAAGAGCAGATCAAGAACCTCCCGCACACGGTTCTGGTAGTCGGCGTTGAAGGCTGGGTTCTGGGCCACCTTGGATTTGAAGTCATGGTTCCCATTCCCATACATGTTATTGGCAAAGGTCAGATCAAGATCCCAGGGAAGGACTTCGAATTTACCGGTCTCCGGATTGTGGTAGTAATAGTAGTTCTTACCGTAGGCGATATCGTAATGGTGAATAGCCTCCACCACCGTGCGGTAGCTCAGGTATTTCCCTATATTCAGGTTCTCCCGCCACCACTGGGCGGATGGATTCCTGCTCCGGTATCCACTGATGAATGCTGAGACATCTGAGCGGTTCGTGACCTGGGCAGGTCCCTGGTTGTTCGACTCCCCGGAGTGCCCCTCGATCTTGTAGAGATTTCCGTCAGGCAGGTCGTGCTCATCAAGAAACTGCCCATCCATCTGCTCAATAGCGAGGAAGAGCCCGTAGTAATCTGTTTCGTATTGCGAGCGCCCCGGACGGGATTGGTCAACCACATAGAACTGCACATGATGGGTCTTGCTGGCCTCCACCCCGCAGAGCTCAAAGAGCCGGAACCCGACTCCTTCAAAAAGCCCCTGCTCTCCCCGGTGTTGAAAATTCACCTGCTGGACGATGGAGGAGAAGTTCAGCTTGCCCCACCTGGTCTCATATTCATTGCCATACTCATCCCTGGCTTGGAAGCGATGCCCCCGGTTGAAATCAAACTTCCAGAAGTTCTTGCCATACTGAAACCGGTGCACTCCCCCGCGGGGACGGTAGCGAATATGATCATAGACCTTGCCCTCGTAGACCAGTGTGCCGGGCCATAGATACTCCGCTCCCCGATAGCCTCCAAACTGCGAATCATCCACCCATGTAGACCTGCTCAGCAAAAAATAAGTCGGGACACTGGACATCAGCTCGCCGGAATAAGTAACCGGGCTATCACCCTCGCGAATCACTCCCCTCCAGTCCGGTGTCCCATTATAGACAAAATAGGCAAAATTAAACTGAGGATCGTCCTCATAGGGAACCCTTACGGAATTCCCACCGGCATCCTCCACCGTGATCCGGTAGCGGGTCAGGTAGCGGTTCCGATTCAAATTAAAAGGCACTGTGGCCGTATACACCCCATCTCCCGCCACTTCGTCATCGCCCTGTCCATCGTCACTCATGGGAAGTTCCCCCCAGCCCCGGTCATAAGCGGTATCAATGTTTGCCGTCCCATTCTGGTTATACTTGAGGTAACGGCTGAAATAGGCCCCGGGTCTTACAATCTGGTAGGAAAGCATGACGGAAGACACCCCGTCAGGATCGGTCACCAGGGCGGTGATCACGACTGGTTCATTGGATCTCGGCTGCAGGGGAAAGTGGGCAACCTGCCGCGTCTGAGGAGGCGCCTCGGTCGAATAGACTTCATTCTGCAGGCCGGGAGTCGGTCGAGCTGACCTCCAACTGCCTCCGAGGTCGGTTTCCAGCCCGGGATGAATCAACTGAATGGACGGACTCACCCCCTCAACCAGTTCACCCACCGTGGGCCACGGAAACCCGAGCCGATAATCCACCTGGCTCACCACCGCACCATCAGGGTCGCGCAGGTTCACCGTCTCTCCGCTGTTGCGAAGTCTTCCGTTCCACGGACCGAGCGATCCATTGCGCCGGAATTTTCTCGTGATTGTCGCCGGGTCCTGGGCAATGACCAGGTAAGCTCCACTCTCGATCCGGCTGGCAGCAGGAAAGCGGAAATCAACTCCGCCCGAGATTTCCCAGCCCTCAAGACTGATCGCACTACCAGTGGGATTGTAAATCTCTATGAACTCAGATGCCTCCGTCTTGTCTACCTCATCATAATGAATCTCATTGATCACAGGTGCAGTCTCACCTGACTGGGCACAAACGGCCTGAAATGCACAAAGAAGAAAGGCGCGGAGAGCGATACGGGGGGCAAAGCGCATGGGTTGGGGGGTATTGGGAAATACAACGTTTGCCAGCCCCGGCGTCAAAGCAAACCCTTTAGAGCCATCATCAGGAGCATCCCCTCTACACTTTTGGCTGTAGAAAAATGGTTTCCGGGTCTACAAAAATGGATCCGGCAACCATCTGTCCGTGAAGCTCCATCCTGACAAGACCCATTCCCTCTGCATGATCTCTGCCCTTGCGGCAGTCAGCATGGGATTACTTGCAACTCCGGCAAGAGGCGAACTACCCACCGGGAAAAAAGACCTGCAGTTTTTCGAGCGCAGGATTCGACCTGTCCTGGTCAATCATTGTTACGAATGCCATTCCGCCGACTCCAAGAAGGTCGGGGGAAACCTCTATCTCGATCACGCGGAAGGACTCCTGCAGGGTGGCGAATCCGGGCCGGCCATTGTTCCCGGACGACCGGATGAGAGCCTCCTGATCCGGGCGATCCGGAAAACAGACGACGATCTCGTCATGCCCCCGGAAGACAAGGACTCCCTGCCCCCATCCGCTCTCCACGACCTCGTGGAATGGGTAAAGCGGGGAGCCCCTGATCCTCGGACCTCACCCGGTGAAAACACCCCGCCGAAGGATAAATCCGACGAGACTGCTCTCTGGTCCTTTCAACCTGTCAGCAACCCTTCCCCTCCCAGGACACGCAATCCCAACTGGCCTCTCGATGACATCGACCGGTTCATCCTGTCCCGGTTGGAGTCCCTCGACTTTCAACCGGCCCCGGATGCCACTCCATCGAGCCTGATCCGTCGACTTTACTTTGATCTTATCGGGCTGGCTCCAACCTACAGTGAGGTAAACAGCTTCCTGGAGGCCTGCAGGAAAGATAAGAAGAGTGCCGTAACCAACCTCATCGATCACCTTCTCGCCTCTCCTCATTTTGGAGAACGGTGGGGCCGACACTGGCTTGATGTGGCACGTTACGGCGAATCAAATGGCAATGATGGACTAGGGCGCAATCCCACTTTCCCTCATGCCTGGCGCTACCGTGACTATGTCATCCAGTCCCTTAATGACGATACCCCCTACGATATCTTCCTGAGGCAGCAGATCGCAGGAGACCTCCTGCCAGCCTCCTCTACGAAGGACCGTCACCGAAACCTCACCGCTACTGGATTCCTTGCCATCGGACACAAACCCGCTGCAGCCATGAATGGAAACTTCGCCATGGATGTGGTGGATGACCAGATCAATACCGTAACTACTGCCACGATGGGACTCAGCGTCTCGTGCGCCCGCTGTCACGACCACAAGCATGACCCCATTTCAACGCGGGACTACTATGCTCTCGCCGGCATCTTCAAGAGCACCGAGACTCTCTGGGGAAAAGCGGCCAACGAGGGCCTCACCGCGCCGGCCACTCCCCTCCACGACCTGCAGGTAAAGAGCGAGAAACCAAGGGAAATGCCGACCCCGGCATTTCCAGACGACTACAGCGAGGTCATCGGGAATTTAAAGCCTTCCCTCCATGCCCCGCTTACTGGTCCAACGCAGGGTCTCGTGAGTGAAAAGGGCGTAACCATGGCCCCGGGAACCTTTGCCAGAGTAGAAGAAGGGCGCCTGCAGGCCGGATCGAATCTTCCCCCGGGCAACTACTCCGTCTCCTTCTGGTTCCGCAATGACCTGGATAATACCAACCGGGCAATCACCGCTTACCTCTTTTCCAATGCGGTCCTGGGCGACAAGGAACAGAAGGGAGATCACCTCGGAATTGGAGGCACCCACCAGGCCGGCCGGTCTGGGAAGATTTTCCTCTGGACCGGCACCCGGGAAGATGAAAATGCAGTCGGCACCAGAATCCTTGCTCCGGGCAGCTGGAATCATGTGGTTCTCACCCGGGACGGCAAACGCATGCGCCTCCAACTGAATGGCGAACCCGAGATCGATGCGGAACTGCGGATTGCCGCGCCGGCAAATGGAACAATCTCAATCGGGGCCCGTAATGACCGCTTCGCTCCTCTCAAGGGTTTCCTCGCTCACCTTGCGGTCTTCGACCGGAGTCTGACACCCGATGAAGCCACCCTTCTGCACGCCGCCTCCGGCCAGAAACCCGGAACCGTGGAAGCTTCACGACCGGCATTCGCAATGGGGGTGAGGGAGAGCAAGACCGTTTCAGACTGTAAGATCAACATCGATGGCAACTCCAAGAAGCTGGGTCCCAGCGTAGCAAGGGGTTTTCTCCCGGCCTGCAGGACAGAACTCAGCCCCCCCTCCATCGGTTCAGGGACAAGCGGGCGCCTGCAACTGGCCGACTGGCTCACCCGGGGCGATCACCCGCAGACCGCAAGGGTAATGGCAAACCGGATCTGGCTGCATCTCTTCGGACGCGGCCTCGTGAATACCCCGGATGACTTCGGCGTCTACGGGGCCCGTCCCTCGCACCCGGAACTCCTCGATCATCTCGCCCGGCGCTTCATGAACGGCAACTGGTCCATCAAGAAACTGATCCGGGCGATCACCCTCAGCCGAAGCTACCAGCTCGACAGTATCTGCCGGGACAGCCGGCTCTTGGAAGCGGACCCGGCAAACATCCTCCTCGGTCGACACATGCGCAGATCCCTTGATGCGGAATCCATGCGGGACCGCATCCTGCAGGCCGGGGGAACCCTTGACCTCACCTCCCCGCAAGGTTCCGCAATCGCTGATCTCGACATTCTCCTGAACTGGCCCCCTGGCGAAGCTAAATACCTGCACCAACCCAGCACGCATCGCAGCGTCTATCTTTGCATGCTGCGCAACGCACTGCCTCAGGAACTGGTCGCCTTCAACCTGCCGGACGGAATGAAGGTTCGGGGCAGTCGTAGCAAAGCCACCCCGCCTACCCAGGCCCTGTTCTTTCTCAACAACCCCCTGATGATCTCACAGGCCCTGTCCCTTGCCGAGCGGGTCCTCGCCGATCCGCAGGCCAGCTCCGCGTCCCGGGTTACTGCCATTTACAGGCAGTCCTTGCAGCGTGATCCCTCCGAAAAAGAAATAACACGGGCTCTTTCACATGTCCGGGAGCAGGAAGCAGAGCTTTCCGGGGCAGATTCAACGATCCGGGCGTGGGCAAGTTTCTGCCAAGCTTTATTGGCAAGCAGCGAGTTTCGTTATATTGACTAACTGAATCAGGCGATGAGAACTCCTTCCCGACGGACATTTCTGCAGACCGCTGGATGCGGCTTCGGATCCCTCGCCTTCAACGCCCTCTGCGGGAGCACCGCCTCCGCAGGAAGCCTCCAGCAAAAGACTCCCTCCATCCAACCCAGGGCCAGGAGGATCATCTTTCTCTGCATGCCCGGTGGACCGGCGCACCTCGACACTTTCGACTACAAACCGCAGAGCGGCAAGGCGGAGCACCCAGGCTCAGCCTTCAACTTCTCACAGCACGGAGAAAGCGGGTTATGGATCTCTGAACTCTATCCCGAGGTAGCCCGGCATGCTGACAAGCTGTGTGTCCTTAATGGGATGTATGCCGACACGGGAAATCACGCCCAGTCCTTCCGCCAGATGATCACCGGGGAACGCCTGCGCCACCGTCCCAGCATGGGCTCATGGGTCAGTTACGGCCTCGGCACTGAGAACGAGAATCTTCCCGGATTCATCAGCCTCAACGCGCATGAGCAGTTCGTGTCCTCGGGCGAGTTCCTACCCTCCCATTTTACGGGAACGCCCATCGGCACCAACGGCGAGAACATGTCTCTTGCCACTATTCCCAACGTCAGCAGCGACCACCTCTCACGCCGGACCAAGCGAAGACAACTTGACCTGATCCAGGCCATGAATCGCGATCATCTTGCCGACCGATCGAACGATCCACGCCTCGAAAGCGTGATCGAGTCCATGGAACTCGGCTTCCGGATGCAGGCCATCGCCCCCTCCCTCCTCGACGTAAGCACCGAATCTAGCGCAACCCTTGAGCGTTACCGGGTCGGCAGGAATATCAAGGTAGGCACCTGCCGCCCATCTGACTTTGGACGCCAGTGCCTTCTCGCCCGGCGCTTCGCGGAAGCGGGAGTGCGCTTCATCCAGGTTTCCCATAATGGCTGGGATCAGCACAAGAACCACCGCCGGGACCTGAAGGCCAACTGCGAATCGACTGACGCTCCCATCGCCGCCCTTCTTGGAGACCTCGATCAAACGGGACTTCTGGAGTACACCCTTGTGATCTGGGGTGTCGAGTTTGGAAGTCCCGGCCTTAAACCATCCGACAAGAAGGATGATACCGGACACCAACCTGCCGGATTCACCTTCTGGCTGGCCGGAGGCGGAGTGAAGCGGGGATCGGCCTACGGCAGCACCGACCAGACCGGTTCCAAGGCCGTGGAGGGCAAGATTCACTTCCGCGATCTCCATGCCACGGTCCTGCACCTGCTGGGACTGGAACACGATAATTTGACCTTCCCCCACCAGGGCCGCCTCCATCGCCTGACAGGGCCAGAGGGCGGCAAGGTTGTCAGCGATATCTTCTCCTAGGGTCCCGGGTTGGCCAACGGTCCACCATCTCCGGACCCTTCCCCTCCGCATTGCAGCAACTCCAGGTGCCTTCTGCCTTTACTGGCTTTCCGGGTCTTGTGGACCTCTCTCCCTTTGCTAGGATCCTGACTTGGAATGACACATCGCGCGGTTAGCCCCCTTTGCTCGTGCACCCTGGGATTGGCGCTGTGCGGTCTTCCTCTTTTCCTGACCTCCTGCGGGGAAGACAACCCGGCTGGCGGAAAGAACCCACCGAAAGAGTCCCCGGGGAAGGTAGACCAGAATTCCCCGTCTGCTCCTTTCGTCGCAATCCCGGACCTCCCGACCGCTCCCAGTCCTGCCGTGGAGGCAGGCCCCACAGAGACTTCTCCCGGGCTGAGGCAGCAGAAATTCATCGCTCCCCTGCGTGATGCCTACGAACGCATGGATCCCACCCGGGACGGCTGGAGCTCCGAGGCTTTCAGCGCAGCGGCCAAGGAGCAGTTGTCCCTTCTCGAAAAACTCCTCGAAAATCCCCGGGAATTGCAAGTGGCTCCTCTCAAGGAACTTGCGGTGCGCGAAGTCTCCACTACGAGCCTGCGACCCGCAAACCTGCCAGTTGCCTTCAGTGACGATCGCTTTGTTGTTCGACGGTCCAATACGGCAAATGACAGCAGGACAACTGGCGTAGACGCCCTGGCGGCCAACCTCAATATCCTGCGCTCTGGAAAGGGCACCATCGAACCCCACATGAAAATCTTCCGCGTATTCCCAGCGGAAGAAAACACCGCAGGATGTCTCGTTCTTGTTGATATCCTGAAGACCGACGGGACGTCACGCACCCAGATCAATGCGACCTGGTCCTGCAAGTGGAGACTTGCCCCCGGCCAACCCCCTCTCCTTTCCTCGATTGTGCTAACCAGTTACGAGGAAATCATCCAGTCCTCAGACCCTCAACCTCTCTTTGCTGACGCCACCCTCAGTCTTCTCGGGCAGGATGTCGCCTATCGCAACCAGTTCCTTCATTCCTCTGATCACTGGCGAAGCCGGTTACCTCGTGAACTGGGACTGGACCCGGTCGCCAATCATGGACTTGCCATCGGGGATATCAATGGGGACGACCTTGATGATCTCTACGTCTGCCAGCAGGGAGGGCTACCCAACAGGATGTTTCTCCAGAATCCCGACGGCACGTTGAAGGATATCACCCAGTCCAGCGGCACGGGATGGCTCGAATACTGTGCGGCAGCACTGCTGGTCGACCTTGATAATGATGGCGACCGGGACCTGATCGTATCCCAGGACTTTCGCGTGATGGTAATGGCTAACAACGGGCAGGGAGCATTCAGCCTGGCATTCGGGTCCTCCACCAAGGCCCAGTCATTCTCGCTGGCAGCCGCCGACTACGATAATGACGGACTCGTTGATTTCTACGTATGCGGCTACAACCCGTCCAAATCCGAACTACGGGGCGGGGCGATGGGAGAACCCATGCCTTTTCACGATGCCAACAACGGCGGATCCAACATGCTGTGGCGAAACGTGGGAAACCTGGAATTCAGGGACGTCACCGGGGCCACCGGCATGGACAAGAGCAATCGTCGCTACTCCTTTGCTGCCTCATGGGAAGACTACGACAACGACGGAGACCAGGACCTCTATGTTGCCAACGACTATGGCCGTAACTGCCTCTACCGGAACGACGGCGGATCCTTTGCTGAAGTTGCCTCGGCATTACGCCTCGAAGACACCTCCTCCGGCATGTCGGTCAGCTGGGCCGACTTCAATCTCGATGGCCAGATGGACGTCTATACCAGCAATATGTTTTCCAGCGCCGGCAACCGCATCACCTATCAGAAGCAGTTCAAACCAGGCCTCCCCGAGGACATCCGGAGGCAATTCCAGCATATCGCGATCGGAAACTCTCTATTTGAGGGCGTTGCAGGCCAACCGTTCAGGGATGTTGGACTCCAGGCCGGGGTCAACATGGGACGCTGGGCCTGGGGCTCCAAGTTCGTAGATTTCAACAATGATGGCCGGGACGATATCCTCGTCGCCAATGGCTTCATCACCACCGAGGATACTGGCGACTTGTGAAGTGTCTATTGGCGACAGGTCGTGTCGCAGTCCCCTGTTGATGATTTCTCCGAGGGCGCCATCGCTCCCTACAAACAGGGTTGGCGGGCACTCAGCAGGCTCCTTCACGAAGACCGGACCTTCAGCGGCAACGAACGCCACTGCGCCTTCCTGAATACCGGAGGCAAGGCGGCAGGTTTCGCAGACGTGTCCTCCCTCAGCGGATTTGGCTTTCCCGATGATGGCCGGGGCCTCGCCACCGTTGACTGGGACTTCGATGGCGACCTGGACGTCTGGATAACAAACCGGACCGCACCTCGTCTTCGTTTCCTCAGGAATAACACCTCTTCCGGAAGGAAGTTCGTCGCCTTCAAACTTCGCGGGAATGGAAAGACCTCAAACCGCGATGCCATCGGGGCCCGCCTGGAACTGACTCTCAAAGGGGCTACCCCCGCTACCCGGATCCGCACCCTCCGCTGCGGCGAGGGATTCCTCTCCCAGTCAAGTAACTGGATTCACTTCGGTATCGGCAGGGCAACAGAAGTTTCCAAGCTGGTCGTCAAGTGGCCCGGAGGACCAGCGGAAAGCTTCACCAACCTGCAGGCAGGGGAATTTTACCTCGTCCAGCAAGGCAGCGGTGCGGCGCTTACCTTCAACCCCCCAGAACCGCGGGTAACTCTCAAGGCTCTGGAACAGAAACCCCTGCCCCCCTCCGGGATCACACGCACCATAGTCCCTTCCGGGCTTCCCCTTCCTCAGTTGGAGACCATCGGGAGTGACGGACAACTCCAACCCTTTCTCCCCGAAGGCAGCCGCCCCCTGCTCATCAATATCTGGTCGAGCATCTGCGATGCATGCATCGCGGAACTGTCCGAGTGGTCCTCCCACAAGGACGACCTGGCGAATGCCGGACTGGAAGTCGTCACCTTCAATACTGACCACCTCGACGGAGGCGCCGCCCCGGAGGATACTCAGGCCGCCCTTGCCAGGTCCGGGTCCTCATTTCCCAACCTCACGATATCGGAAGCCAGTCTCAAGTCCCTTGATTTCCTGCAGCGTTCCATTCTCGACCGCCGCACCCCCCTCCCTGTCCCCAGCTCCTTCCTGGTCAATCCCCGGGGAGAACTGGTAGCCTTCTACAAGGGCCCGGTGTCCGTCGAACAGCTCCTCCAGGATCTCCCCTTGAGCAATCCGGACACTCTCCCCGGGAGCCGGCGGGATGCTTCTATTCCCTTCCCTGGTCGGTGGATCGGCAAACCCGTGCCCGGCCGGCCCAACCGGGTAGCCTCACTCATGGCCGACCATGACGAGGTTGAGCTCGGGGCCTCCTATCTCAAGCACTGTGCCTCCCTCCTCGAAGCAGGAACCCTGGATGCTGATGATAGAAGAAATCTCGGGGACATCTACTATGTAGCAGGCCTCCTGAACGGACTGAAACCAGAACACCGCAGCGAAGCCATCTCTCAACTGGCCCGTGCCCGGGACCTGATCCCGGATGATGTCCGGATTCGCCTGGAACTCGGGCGCCAGTATTTCCTGTCCGGAAAGCTGCGCAATGCCGAGCAGGAGATGAGCAGGGCAGCTGAAATCAACCCTGGCGATCTGGCTCTGCTCATGGACCTTGGCTTAATGAGGTTCCGATTGGGAGACTTCGAGAAATCCCACGATGCCTACAGCAAGGTCGTGGGAGCCACTCCCCGCAATGGCCTGGTCCGCTATCACCTCGCCAATAACGAAGTCCGCCTCGGACGATTACCTGACGCCATCGAGAACTACCGCAAGGCTCTCGCACGTATCCCGGATCTTTCCCAGGCCGCCAACAATCTGGCGTGGATCCTCGCCAGCCATCCGGACGACCGTCTCCGCTCTCCGGAGGAAGCTTTGGAAATCACCACTCGCCTTTGTCGAGAAACCGGAAACAAATCACCCCTCTACCTCGATACCCATTCAATCGCCCTGGCAAATACCGGTAAATTCGAGGAAGCAATCGTGGCGGCCAGCAAGGCCATTGCCCTCATACCGCCTGATAACAGGCCTGCAATCGAGAGCATTCGACGACGCCTGGCACTGTATGATACCAAAACGCCCTACAGGGAAGCCGCGTGGGCTGAATAAAGCCTCTTTGGTATTCCATACTATCAGGCACTGTATCCTTTACGTCACCTCCGAAGTCCTCCACTTCCTTCCTATACTCTCCAAATCTGGAATGTGAATTATCCCCAATTCTCTCTCATTTCCATTGACCCGATTCCCCGATCAGAGAGCATGGCGGATAACCCAACGATGGTATTCTCCAATTTCGCCATTGGAGCCTGTCAGCCGCCTCAAACCCAACAAAACCTCAAACAACCCAACCGTATAACAATGAAGGCCCACGCCGTAATCACTTCGCTTCTCTGTGCGATCGTCATGTCCCCAGCCTTGCTGGCACAGGAAATTCCCACAATCCAGCCCTCCTTTGTTCCCATCAACGAGATTGCTCCCGGAGCTTACGGCCCGGACCTGACCCAGAACGGCGTCAATTATCAGGAGAACCACTACCCCGGTGGTGTGATCTTCAACAACCAGGCCGAGGGCAACTACAACGCCCATGTGTCCGGCAACCCGGCCCCCAACCGTTCCTTCGATGCGATCGAACCCCTGACCAGTCATGGTCCTGGAGGCAATGCGATCTCCAGTATCAATCGTCCCTGGCTCGACGGAGGTGGCGAGAACTTCACCGTGCGTTACAACGGATACCTCGACATGTCGACCTTTGCTGCAGGAACCTATAATATCCACATCGGCGCGGATGACACCAACTACTTCATCATGGATACTGCTGATGGGCAGGTTACCGCGCAGCACAACTGCTGTCCGCAGAATCAGGTGACCGCCTTCACCATCAGCACGCCCGGAATCTTTCCGTTCGACAACGTCTTTGGAGAGCAGGGTGGCGGGGACTGGACCGATGTCGGCATCAGCGGCCCGGGAATCAACGGGATTGCCGCCATCGGCGACACCGCCGCCGGTAGCCCTCCAGTCTATCCAATCGGGTCGAACCCGACGGACGATGATGACGACGGTCTCATCGACGCCTGGGAGACTCTCTGGGACGACGTCAACGACCTTACCCAGCTATCAGGGGA
>Ga0163180_10001603_pt1 | contig 12879 bp, 9 predicted proteins | sample AtlANTMetagenome_2_FD_109647 | JGI IMG/M metagenome (GOLD analysis project Ga0163180, IMG submission 109647) | Marine eukaryotic phytoplankton communities from the Atlantic Ocean - Atlantic ANT 4 Metagenome | ecosystem: Environmental > Aquatic > Marine > Oceanic | place: North Atlantic Ocean...
GACACACTCTTTTTTTTGCGCGCTCTTCTTCCAGTTGTGTTGTGCGGAAAAAAAAAGAAAGAAACCCACCGACCAAAAAAAGAAAGAAAAAAAAAAGAAGAATTTTTGTGTGAAGAAAAACAATAAATAATTCGTTTCCAACAAAACTCTCTCCAATTCATTTCTTTCATTACACGCTGTGTTGAGAGACGCACCACACGCCGCACAAAACAAAGCACCCACCACCACCACCACCACCACGGCCCTCGAGCGGAAGAAGAAGAAGAACTGCTGCTGCTGCTGCTGCTGCTCCTGCTCTTTAAAAAAAAATAATGTCGAGCAAGAACAGCGACGGCCGCGCGGCGGTGCGAAACCCAGAGGAAGACGGGTGGGAACAGAGCGATTTTCCGGTGGTGTGCTCGGATTGCCTGGGCCCAAACCCGTACGTGCGAATGCAAAAAGAAAATTACGGCGCGGAGTGCGCGATTTCCGGACGGCCGTTTACCGTGTTTCGATGGCGACCAGGACACGACGCGCGGTATAAGAAAACGGTCGTGTGCAAAGAGATCGCGCTGGCGAAGAACGTGTGCCAAGTGTGCCTGTTGGATTTGGAGTACGGCATACCGGTGCAAGCGAGAGATGCAGCTTTGGGCGCTATTTCTGATATGGCGGTGCCGAAGAGCGCGGTGAACGTGGAATACGTTACGAAACAGATTGAGGAGAAGTTGGCGGAAGATGGAACCGCGGACGTGACCGGGATGTTGGGAGGGGTAGCTGGGAACGCGGACGATGGGGTTGGAGGGAAAGCGGCGATTGTGAAAGATGCGATGGAACAGTTGACGAGGATGGCGAGGAAGAAGCCGTATTATCAAAAGAATAAGGCACCGATTTGTACGTTTTGGTTGAAAGACGCGTGCACGCGAGCGGATTGTCCGTTTCGACCGTGTAATGGGGACACTCACATGCCCGAACTATCCGCCAATGCGAAGTTTAGGAAGCAGAATATTAAGGATCGATATTATGGGACGAATGATCCGGTTGCGGAAGCGATGTTGGAAAGAGATCGAGAGAAGAAACCGAGTTGGGTGGCTCCAGGGGATCAAACTATCAAGACGTTTTATATTAGCGGCGTAGATGGGGAGAAGGTTCGAGAGGATGATTTGAGAGACGCGTTTTGTATGCACGGGACGTTGAAGAAAGTGCACGTGTTGAAAGAGAAGAAGTGCGCGTTTGTGACGTTCGCAGAGAGAGAAGCGGCGGAGGAAGCGGCGAAGCAAAAATGCGGAGCGCTCGGGTTTGAAATTAATGGCGTAAAGATGAAGTGCTTATGGGGTAAGTCAAAGAGCGAGAGTAAGAAGAAGAAAGGAGGGGGTGGGGAGGATAACAAAGAAAAGAAGGAGAATTTAACAGATGTAGAAAAATTAGAACAGATGCCGTTGCCGACTGGAGGCGCGAAGAAGAAATACGCGAGCATGGACGCGAACGCAATGGGAACCGAGGCAAAGTAAGTAGAATATATATACACCTAGCAGCATGTATGTGTAATAAAACTAATTTAATACAAAAAGTACCATGGTACCAGTGGTACCAGTACCAGTAAAGAAGAATTATCATTTAATCAACCAACCGGCGAGGCCAAAGAATGGTAAGAATCGGTCGGTGGCGGAGCAGTTCGGATCGACTTTCTTCGTGAAATAAATTTGCCACAAATAGAAGAGGACGATGTCGCACGTAAACGCGACGGAAACGCGATCTTCGTGCAAAGTTTGCACGTAATACGTCCATCGTTCGACTAAATTGCGCTCTTCGCCAGACGGAACATATCCGTTCGCAAAATACCACAGAGAATACATGCCAACTAACAAACCGTAAATACCAAAACCTTTGCTCAGCAAGCCTTTTTTTCCTTCTCTTCCTTCTCTCGTTCTCGCTTCTTCGTGGATTATTTCTACGTCGTCGGATACGTACGTGGACGTTTCATCTTCTTTTCTATTCTCGCCAATGCTCTTCGCTCTTGTAGCGAAATACGGGAGTAAAGTAGCGTTCGTGAGAAACATAGAGATGGACCAAAACGTGGTCGTTTTCAACTCTCCCCCTTTTTCTTTTCCTAGTTTTGTTTTATCCATCAACAATACCGGAAATAACATAAACACGAATGCCTCGGCAAAGTTGAACACAGCGAGCGTTTCTGGCTGCACTGGGAAATCTGTTGCATTACCGGCAAACGTGATGCCGGCTTCGTTCAGGCCTTGTAAGATAAAGAAGAACTGAACGGAAGAGTTGATGACGTCTTGTAAAACCTCTGGAGAAATTGCCCATCCAGGATATCCTGGAACTGGCGCGAACGGCGGCGATAGGAGTAAGACATACCAGTACGTGGCCGCCGCAGCCCACAATCCTACAACCTCGAACATATTATCGGAAGAAGAGGAAGAGGGCGAAGACGCCATCTCTTCCTTCGCCATCCCTCCGGTCTTCTTCTTCTCCGCTAAAATCTTTTCCTTCACCAAAGGCGCCACGACCCGTATGATTGAAAACGACGCTTCACTTAACTTCATCGGCGACTCGACGACGTCCCTCGCGTAAATCAACTTCCCGCTCTCTTTCGATATCTCATAAAACGAAGCACCTCGCGCATTCGGAAACGGCTCGCCAGCAATTTCAACGTGCCATGTGCATCCAAACGTTAAACTAGACGAAGATGGCGATGACGACGTGCTCCTCTCAATGATGAAATCTAAATCGTTCGGAATCCCCGTGCAACTCTCCTCGAATAATTTTTTCACACTTTCCTTGCCTCTGAATGGCTCTTGGAAGTTGAAATCTTCGTAGACTATATCGTCATCGATAAAAGTCAAAGCTTTCGATACGTCTCTTTCGTTGATGGCATCGTACATGCCCCGCACGACTTCTTCAGCTGACAAATTATTCGAAGTCGACGTCGTTGATGATGAGGATGTTTCCATAGCGCTGCTTCTGCACACGAAGGAAGCATCGTCGTTTCTGTTTTCCATTAATCTTGTGTTACGTCTAAAGGATGAGGAGGACGAACATGTTCGAGAAGAAAACTTGATGACGGTTTGGTTCTTCTGAGCGCATTCTGTTCGTATTCGAATTCGTGTCGCTTTTCGGCGAGACGCGCTCGTTCGAGGAACAGCACTCGTCACAGATAAAGTTTTGACTGCGTGCATTCTCAAAAATAGTGACGTGTAATCTGATGTCGAAAACAAAAAAAAGAAGAAAGAGGTTTCGTTTCAACGCGTACGTGTAATAAACATAAGAATGATCGCATATTAAAAGTATTACAAACCAGCCTTGGCACATTCCTGAGTCATTTGAATCCAACTGTCCAATTTCTCCCCACCTTTGCCCATTTTATGCGCCTCTCTGCACATGGCGATGCCTTCCTCGACGGACGAGGCTTGTTCCGCCGCTGCCATGGCGACGCCGGCGTTCAAAATCAAAGTTTCCGCGACTGGGCCAGTTTCACCGCCCAAAGCTTCGCGCAAAATCTTGGCGTTTAATTGGGCATCTCCACCGGCTAAATCTTTTAATTCGCACTTTTTGATTCCCACTTTGGATGGTTCGAAGGTGTACGTTTTGACGCCTTCTTTGGTGACTTCCATCACGTCTGCCGGACCGCATGGCGTCAACTCGTCCAAACCCATCGAGTGAACGATTAATGCTTTCTTCATTCCCAAACGCATGAATGAATCTGCCATTAACTTTTGAATACCCGTGGAGTAGACGCCAACTAACGCGTACTTGGAATGCGCCGGGTTTAACATCGGACCTAACAAGTTAAACGCGGTTCTAACTTTCAAGGATTTTCTCACCGGTGAAACTTTCGCCATCGCCGGGTGAAATCTCGGGGCAAACATAAAACCCATGCCGACTTCTTTCACACATTTTTCAATTGCTTCCGGACCAATCTCCACAGCCACCCCGAGAGCTTCCAAAACGTCCGCAGACCCGCAGAGAGAAGACACCGATCGGCTTCCGTGTTTCGCCACTCGAGCGCCCGCTGCAGCGGCCAAGACGCACGACCCAGTCGAAATATTCACCGTCCCCGCGGAATCGCCACCCGTACCAACGATATCCAGAACATCGTCACCGGCGTTCACTTGAACCGCTCTCGATTGCATAGCGCGGGCTAAACCGGCCATTTCGCTGCTTGTTTCGCCTTTTGCTCGTAACAAAACCAAAAAAGCAGCGATCTGATTTTCCGACGCATCCAACAACGCTTCCATGGATTCAAACGCTTCGTCTTCGGATAAATCTTTCCCCTCGCACAAGTTTTCGATGACCTTTTGTAAGTTCACCTCTCGTGTCGCCGCCTTGACCGAGTACGTTTTCGCGGCAGAAGAAGCTCTGATGATGGTCGTTTTCTGTCTGATTGATTTCTGTTGTTGTTGATGATTACGATGATGTTGATGACGATTATGATGAAGCGGTGATTTCGACGACGGTGCCCCGACGCGGAAAGAGGTCGTCGCTCCTCGCGACAGCGCAGACGCGGTCGCGCGAGACGTCGTCATCATCGTTATTTTCTTTCTCGTCCACTTCGAGAAGCTGAGGAATAATATATTCTAATATCTCTCGTCTTTATCCAAAACGAAGGAGTTTTTTTTTCTCCCCTGGGACAAACATTAGAGTTTAGGGTTTTGTTTGTTTTTGAAGAAAGGATTTGGAAGAATTACGAGTAGTGAACAATTACGCCAAAAAGGAGAAGAAGAAGAAGTCTCCTCGCTTTCTGCGCGACGACGACGACGACGGGTGTCTCTTCGAAGGCACCGGTGAGAGTGGGACACGAGAGGACGTAAAGTCGCGGAGAAGAAACGAGAGTCGAATCGGAAGAATCCCCGTGTTTCTCCTCTCGGGTCCCATTAAAAATTGAGGAGAGTAGATTAGGAACGCAGAAGAAGAATGAGTTTCGGCGGAGGCGTTTTCGGCGGCGGAGGGTTGCAGCAACAAACGCCGCAAATGGGCGGCGGCGGCGGAGGGTTTGGCGCGCCAAGTCCATCTGGTGGACAACAACAACAACAACAAACGGCACCACAAACGAACCCGAACAACGACATGCTCGTGCAGTCATCACCTCAAGACGGCATCACTTCGTTAAAGTGGTCACCGACGGGGAATTTTTTAGTCGCCACGGGATGGGATAACAAGGTTTTATGTTACGACGTGCAACCGAACGGGCAGGCGTTGCCGAAAGCGGCAATGGAGGCGCACGAGGCGCCGGTGATGGCGTCGGTGTGGAGTCCAGATGGAAGTGCTGTGTTTAGTGGCGGGTGCGATAACCAGGCAAAGAAGTGGGATTTAGGATCGAATCAAACGACACAAGTAGCACAACACGATGGACCGATTAGACACATGGCGTGGATTCCGCAACATAACATTCTGTGCACTGCGAGTTGGGATAAGACGTTGAAGTATTGGGATACCAGGCAGCCGAATCCGGTGAGCGTAGCTCAGTTGCCAGAGAGGTGTTACGCTTTAGATGTGAAACAGAATTTGCTGGTGTGTGGGACCGCAGAGAGGCACATATTAGTGTATAACATGCAGAATCCAACGCAACCGTACAAGCAATTATATTCACCGTTAAAATATCAGACGAGGTGTATTGCAGCTTTTCCCGATCAGAGCGGGTATTTGATCGGGTCGATCGAAGGGAGAGTGGCGGTGCAACACGTAGAGGATAACATGAAATCGGCGAATTTTACGTTTAAATGTCATCGAGAACAGAACGATATTTACGCGGTGAATTCGATTTCGTTCCACCCGACGTTTGGGACGTTCGTAACGGCCGGCGCGGATGGGAATTACAACTTTTGGGACAAGGATTCCAAACAAAGGTTAAAGGCGATGCAAAAAGTGAGTTGTCCGATTTCCTGCGGCGAATTCAACAGAGATGGGACGATTTATGCCTACGCAGCGAGTTACGAGTGGAGTAAAGGTGGAGATAATCCAATGGCCAATCAACCGAATAACATCTATTTGCACTCGGTGGCGGAAACAGAGGTAAAACCGAGACAAAAGAGCCTCAGCAGACGCTAAAAACAAACCATAAATTATTAATAACGAAACAGCTTTTGTACTACAATTCTTTTGTAAAACGTGCATTCTCCCTCTTATTGATTTAAAACGCCGCCTTCGATACCGTCAAAGCGGTCTTCCACGACGGCCAATTCACCACCAAACGCGCATGCTTCGATGACTAAATGCTTTAAATTGTCCAAAGTCATTTCCATCGTTTCAATTTCGAAATAGGACGTTTGTAGTCGAGCGTCCGTTTCTTCCTCGTCTTCTTCGTCTTCACACGCATTTTTTCGTTGCGGATTTTTTTCGTACTCTCTCTTCGATAACGCTCTTTTTGTGCTCGTTTTAGTGATTAACAACTCAAGTTCACGCATACGTTCAGAAAGTTCGTTTGAATTCGACGCTTGAGCTCCGAACAGCGCCTCCACGTGTCTCTCCAAAGCACCTCTGGCTTCGACGGACTCAATACGTGCAGCACGTGCCCGAACTTCCGGATCCAACGATTCAATGTACGCTTTGAACGAGTACAATTGTGGCTCAATGCATGTTCGAGTTCCGGCGGCTTCATCGACGACGCAGAATTCGTCTTTTCTGCTTCTTCCTTTAGTTTTCCCGTGCACAATGTCATTTTCGCGTTTGCGCAATCGAGGTTGCGCACGAAAGTTGAGCGTTCTCTTCAAACCGTTTTTACTTTGGGGTGGCGAGATTAATTTTTTGCTGTTGTGTTCTGTTTCACTTTCTTCATCGTTCGTTAAGGCCATCGTCTTCTCCGAAAACAATCGCTCGACGTTGTATCTCTTTTCCACTCGGCGTAAAAAGTACCCATACGCCGCTGATCTCTGGTACACGTGCGCCAACACAACTTTTGGTATGTATTTCTCGAAATTCTCGGGATTTAACCCACCATTCGTAGACACATTACTCAAAACGCCAATCAAATGTTTGTTCAAAATGTCCTCCGACCCGGGCGGTAAAAACTGCGACGACAACACTTGACATCTTTTGACCAAACCAGACCGCCTTAAACGCACATTTTCGAAATCGTGCGTAAGTTCGACGCCTTTCATTGCTTTCTTTTTCGCGATGCATAAATATAAAGCGTCCTCTACTTCGCGTTTTTTTCTTAACCGCGAAAATGCTTGATCTGAAAACATGCCGCTCGCGAAAATATCAACTTCTTCATTAGAGTCGCCGGTCGACTCAGATGAAGGAATCTTTTTCTTCTTCTTCTTTGTCGGACTGCTTCCAGTCGGTCGGCTGCTCAAATTTTCATTCATTTCTTTGTTGTTATCGATAGTATTCATGCGTCCAATTGATGATGATGATGATGATGATGATGATGAACTCGACGGCGACGCCGCGTTTGTATTTTTGTCCAATTCTCTTTCTTCCACCCACGCTCTTAACTGCTTGTCCAGCTCCTCCTCGAATCGGTTCGGGTCGCGTTCTAAGACTTTCTTCAAGTGAGTGCCCACCGCGCTGGACGGCTCCAACGGAGACAGTTGGAATTCAGATGCAATCGCAAGTTTCTTTTCTTCTTCGGAAGAAGACGAAGACGCCGAAGACCCAGCAGCGCGCGCGCGTTTCCCTCGTCCTCGACGGTGTCCTCGATGACTGCTGACCTGTCGCGAATTCCCCATCATCATCATCATCGTCGGCATCATCATCATCGTTTTGTTCTTGTTCTCGCTCGTGGAAAAAGGCTTTCCGTTTTTTCCGCTCGACGGAGCGATGAAAGAGGCATTATTCGCGTTCGACGCGGCGAGTCGTGCCAACGACGTCATCCTCGCGCGATACGTGCACCGAACACCCCGAGACCTTTCCCCGAATCTGAAGTAACCCCCTTTTTTTTTCTGCTTTTTCCCGGGTAAATTAGACGAGAAAAAAAGAAGAAAAAAATGAAGAGATGGTGCTTCCCGTTCCTTTCGTTTTCGTTTCGATGACGATGCCTCGCGTCGTCGTTATTGTTCTTGTTCTTGTTGTTCTTGTCCTCGCGTGTGGTCGCGATGCGCGTTTTTTTGCCCTCGCGCGATGATACCAGACACCACCGGCGGCGCAATGCGTCAAAAGAAGGAGGAATTTTCTTTTTTGGATTGCCTTTTCTTTCTTCTTCCCCTTTTCGACAAGTTTTTTTTTTAGAGAGAGAGGGAAAGAAAGGACGAGATGGACCTGTTTTTTTGTTTGTTTGTTTTTTCCCGCTTTTTTGTTTTTTGGATTGGAGGAGAAGTTCAAAAGGAGATGATCGATCGATTGTTTCGAGCTTTGAAGGAACACCCACATTAGAGAAAGTCGCCCAACAAAAGCTTGGCAAAAGAGCTTTTTGGCGGAAGGGACGAGTGGCACCGGGGACGAACGAGACGAAGACGAAGAAGACGACGACGAAGAATGTTTGCATTATCGCGTTCGAGCGCCAACCGCGACGGCGTCTCTGGGGCGGTCGCGTCGTCGTCGTCCGCGTCGCGCAAGAAGCAACGACGACCGAGAGAACAACAACAACAACAACGACGACGACGACGACGACGATGTCATCGACATCGCGAGGAGAAGAACGAGGATAAAGCGGCCGATGGGAACACATCGAACAGACGAACGGCGATGCTCGGAGCGGTGACCATGGCCACTGCCGCGGCCGCGATGATGGAAACGCCTCGGCGAGCTGAAGCAGCGATGACGTCTTCCGTGCCGAAAACGGCGAAGAAGTCATTACGAAACGTCGTCGAGTTGACGCCGGAAAATTTTAAAGACTACATCTCCGCGGACGCGAAAAAACCAACTTCGAACGTGTTCGTGGAGTTTTACGCGCCGTGGTGCCCGTTTTGCCAAAAGTTGGAACCGATATGGAACGAGTTGCCGAACGAGTTGCGAAAATACGGGAATGAGACAACCGTCGCAAGAATGAATGTGGACAAGTATACAGATTACGCGAGAGCATATGGAGTGAGTGGATTTCCGACGTTGATGCTGTTTGAGGCGGGGAAACCAGTTGGAGCGAAGACTGGTTTGATTGATATGCAAACGGCTCTGAAGTACGCGGGAGTGTCGCAAGAGAAATTGGGCTTGCTCGCCGGACCAAACAAGGCTTTGGATATTGTTTTAACGAAAGATCAGGTGGAAAATGCTAGGAAGGAGTTAGATGTCGTGAGGAAAGAGGTATCGAGTGGGTTAGTCGGGGAGTCTAGAGATAAAGCGCTTTCGGCGTTGAACGTTGTAGATGGCGTTTTTGTTAGTCAGCTGTGATTGTACCTATTATTATTATTATTATTTCTATTTATACATTTTCTTCTTATTTGTATTGCGTTCGTCGTAACGATCCTTCTTTTGGCAGTATCTCAGCAAACTCAACATCGCGCTTTGCGAGACGCCTTGAATTCTACTGGCGTGGCCAAGCGTTTCCGGTCGAACGCTCGCGAATTTCTCTTTATCCTCTGCCGATAATCCAAACACGTCGTCGTAGTTTATATCCTCTGGAATGATCAACATTTCATCTTTCTTCATGTCCAAGACGTCTTTGGATTGACGTTTGATGTAATTTTCGTAGTACAGATCCGTCGAGGCGAGTTCTAGGGCCGAGTTATCTTTATCAGCTATTTCGAAAAGCTCCTGTAAGGCAGTTTGGGCGTCTTTCTCTTCGTCGTAAATACTGTTCTCTTTCTCCGCTTTCGCTTTGGACATTTGCAAAAGCGCGTTCATGATTTTCCCAATCTCCTCACCACTTTGAATGACCTCTGGCGGAGAAATCAAGCGCCCGTGTCGAGCATCTGGACACTTCGTGCATCCAAATTTTATCCATTTCTTTGCCTGTTGCCGAAATCCATTCGTATTTTTCAAAAGATGAATCGCTCTGTTGCTCAGATTTTCTCTCTCCATGGCTAACTGATATCGCTCTGCCGAAACGAGTCCACACTCGTGACCGATTTTCGTTAATCGAATATCCGCATTGTCCCCTCGAATCGATAAGCGACGCTCCACTCGGCTCGAAAACATTCTGTACGGTTCTGTAGCACCTCTAGTCGTTAAATCGTCCGCTAAGACGCCGAGGTAGCTCGAGTCTCGAGACAATTCAAGTGGGTAGTCGCGGTCGGCGGCGTTGGCACCAGCCAAGATGCCTTGCGCAGCGGCTTCTTCGTACCCAGTCGTCCCGTTAATTTGTCCCGCAAGGTATAACCCTTTCACTTTTTGAACCTCTAAAGTTCGTCTGAGCTCTCTCGGATCGACGTAATCGTATTCAACCGCGTATCCCGGACGAAGCATTTCGACATTTTCTAAACCGGGGATCGAACGGAGCATGTCCAACTGCGTCTCTTTCGGAAGCGAATTCGAAATACCAGCTGGGTATATGATATCACTCGCTAAACCTTCCGGCTCGAGCCACACAATGTGGTCACGATTCGGAAACCGTCTGACTTTTGATTCAATCGATGGACAATAGCGCGGCCCAGTTGCGAGATTTTCATCCGCATAGTTCGGATGCGACACGATCACTTTTTCCGTCTCCGCGTTCGTACTCGTGCTGTGACACGATACTTGCTCTTGCGACGGCATCCAAGGCGCTTTAGTAGACGATGAAGATAAGTTATAATACGAAAACGGTTCCGGAACATCGTCTCCTTTCTGCTCATCGCACCGACTAAACTCGATGGAGGATTTTCTCAACCTCGGCGGCGTCCCGGTTCGTAATCTTCCCATTCTCAAATTCAACCCATACAACGAATCCGCCAACGACGACGAGGCCGTCGACGCTAAATTATCTGCTCGTTCCGTGACGTTCGAAGATATCCGCCCGGCGTTGAACACTTTCTCGCCGCCCCCCAAGTGAAGCACGCCTCGTAGAAACGTCCCGGTTGTTATCACGACGGCTTTAGCAAACACCGACGTACCATCTTCCAATCGCACTCCTTTGCACGTTCTACTTTTGTTGCTATCGCTATTACTAATATTAATATTCTTCCTTCTACTACTATTACTACTCTCTTTCCGTTCTTCTTCTTCTTCTTCTTCAATCAACAATCCGCTCACGCACGCGTCCACTACGGTTACGTTCGGCAACTCGCCCACTAATTTTTGCATGTGTTTCTTGTACAACTCTCGATCCATCTGCGCGCGTACGCCTCGGACCGCTTTTCCTTTGCTCGAGTTCAACACTCGGAATTGGATCCCTGAATCGTCCGCAGTTTTTGCCATCAGACCGTCCAATGCGTCGATTTCTCGCACTAAAGTCCCTTTGCCTAAACCGCCTATGGATGGGTTGCAAGACATTTCTCCTATGGACTTCACCGGTTGTGGAGTTATCAGCGCGACTCGACTACCTCTACGATTCGCCGCGGCGGCGGCTTCCGTACCAGCATGACCGCCACCAACGACGACGACGTCGAATTGATCGTTATTGTTGTTTGTGAGTGGACGTAAGTTGTTCAGGAAGCGTTTGTTGTTGAATGCGTTGATGTTCGTTAGTTGTTGTCTTCCAGAAAGAGAGACGATGAACGTCATCAACTTGCGCTGTTGCGTAGCAGCCGCTCTTCTCATTATGACGATGACATATTACGTGCGATGCTATGTACCAACGTGTGATAATTTTGGCGTACTATTATAAGTGCCGAAAGTTCGTGTGTGAATTACAATTTCTTCTATTTTTCTCCTTCTCCCCCGTCTAAAAAAACGTACTTTTGCAGATATCCCGACCATCGTAACCGTCGATCCATTTCTCCTTCCCTGTAAGTATACAATTGTTTAATATATAAATAATTGCAATAGTAGGTATATATATAATCTATAACATTATGTGAAGACTTACGGCTTCTTGGACGCTTTGATACCCGCGATGGCAGCGGCATAATCTGGGGAGTTGAAGACAGCGGAACCGGCGACCAAGGCATTCGCCCCAGCATCAATGACCTTGTACGCGTTGGCCGGGGAGACGCCCCCATCAACCTCAATCCACGGGTTCACGTTGTGTTTGTTGCACAACGCCTTAATCTCTTGGATCTTTTGCACTTGCGATTCGATAAAGGACTGACCGCCGAAGCCCGGGTTGACGGACATGACCAAAATCAAGTCAACGATGTCGATGATGTACTCCAAGCACGTAATCGGGGTCCCCGGGTTCAACACGACGCCCGCTTTGCAACCCAAGTCCTTGATTTGACCGATAGTTCTGTGCAAGTGAATAGTACTCGCACCTTCGGCGTGAACGGAGATGATGTCCGACCCCGCTTTCGCAAAGTCCGCCACTCTCAACTCCGGCTCAACAATCATCAAGTGCGTATCCAAAACCTTGTCCGTGACTGGTCTCAAAGCATCAACAACCAACGGGCCAATGGTGATGTTCGGCACAAATCGACCATCCATGACGTCGATGTGGATCCATTCCGCGCCGGCTTTATCCACCGCTTCGACTTCTGCGCCTAAGGTCGCAAAGTTCGCCGACAAGATGGACGGGGACACGATGACGGAATTCTTGTCGCACGCGTCGACTTTAGCGTTGGCGACGACTTGCAACGCGCCTCTTTTGGACGACGTCGTCGGCTTCGCCGTAGAAACGCGCAAGGCTTGAGTGTTGGTAGCGGTGTGCGAGAACATTGGTATTACGTTTTCTCGTGCGGTTGTGATATATAAAGTGACGAAAGGGATCGATTGCGCAAAATTGTTCTCAGAAGTGGGTTTTATTGGGAGCCACGAACACGGAAAACACCACACAAAATCGATCGCACGGCGGCGAACCAGATAAGATGACTCTTTGTTCGTACAACATCGCAAGCCAAATTTTTAAAGTGCCACGACGCAAAAAAACAAAAAAAAACAGAAGAAGAAGGGGGAGGAGAAGACCGTGACTTTCTTTTGTTTTTTTCACTTTTCGAAGGA
>Ga0163180_10001605_pt1 | contig 12875 bp, 15 predicted proteins | sample AtlANTMetagenome_2_FD_109647 | JGI IMG/M metagenome (GOLD analysis project Ga0163180, IMG submission 109647) | Marine eukaryotic phytoplankton communities from the Atlantic Ocean - Atlantic ANT 4 Metagenome | ecosystem: Environmental > Aquatic > Marine > Oceanic | place: North Atlantic Ocean...
AATATCCATCTCTACCAGTTACTGATTCGTGGCCTAAACGAACCCACTCCATAACTGCTTGAGCTCCAGATGGTACAATAGGATCATATAACTCAATAGTCATAGCTTCCCATGCACTTTTACCTTTGACATATCTTTGAACATTGATATGGTCAAGTTTGATTTCTTCAGAAGTAATTTTAGGTCTAGCTGCAGTCTTAATAAGATAAGCAGGTATACCTTCTATATACATAATAAATCTATTTTGAACCTTTGGTTCAAATGGTGTAAACATTATTTCAGTTGGGTCTAATAATTGAGCCATTATATTTCTCCATTTTTATCAATTTTGACATTTTCGTCAAAAATTCTGTATTCAATAATAAATAGTTAATTATAAAAAAAATCCCCAACTTTTGTTGAGGATTTTTCTTTTTTTTAACCTTATAGGACGGAAAGATTAAATATTATTCTGGGAATGCAGCTCCAGTAGGTAGGATGCTGAAATCAAGAACAATAAACTCAGCAGTTCTTGTAGGTTGAACAAATATTTGACCATATAAGATATTTCTATCTATTAAATCAGGTGTATTATTTGATTCATCCATAACAACTTTAAATGCTGATAAACCACTATTAGCTTGAACAGATTCCAAGAATGGATTAGCGATATTCAAGAATCTTTGTCTTGTTGACGCTGTATTTTGTTCGAATACTAAATATCTTGAAGCAGAAGCGATAAACTTCTTAACTTTAATTAATAGTCTTCTTACATTCACTCTGTCAAGTGCAGATGGTTTACCTTGTAGAGTTTTTTGCCCCCAAACAACAACTCCTTGACCAGGAAATGATGCGATTGGGTTAACTCTATCTTCATATAAGTCATCTCTCTCTGCGTGTGTTAGTCTTGTTTCTGCTTCTACTACTTCAGTCAATCCACCACGATTCAATCCAGCAGGAGCGAACCATTCGTGAGATACTTTATCTGTATATGCAATCACTCCACCCAATACTACTGAAGGTGGTACCCATACTGGTTTAGATAATGTTGTATCTACTATCTTAACCCATGGCCAATAAGTGGCTGCGTAATTAGTATCTAATGTTGAAACAGCGCCTGTAGCATCTGCTATTGTTTTACCTAAGATTGTGCAATCCATTAAATAGAAACAATCACCTCTATCTTCACATATGTTAATAGTATGTGTTATAATAGAATCGTGAACACCTTGAACTATACCAGGAGTGATTATAAGGTTTACATCAAACTCATCAGGATTAGAAACCGAATTAAGAGCTTTCTTCCAAGCTTTTTGACCTTCTGAGGTAGCACCTGAGAAAGAGAATCCACTTGAATTACCTGTTGAGATATCCTCACCCATATTCATTGACCTAGCAGGATTGAATCCATCAAATCCCCATTGTAGACCTACAGTAAACTTTCTTTGATTAACATGCGAATTAGCAAGTGTTAATAAATCAGAACCTGTAGCATATCCACTTGGAGCATCTGCTGTTCCATAAACAGAATTTAGACTAAATGAACCAGTATCATGTGTTCCAGAGTTTTTTGCTATAGGACCAAAATACTGACTATTTAGACTATTAACTTTTAAGTCATCTAAATTAATTCCATAATGACCTTTCAAATTAAATACTGAATCAATTTGTTGATTAGTTTTAAATGAAGGTGCTGGGAATACATTTACACCCGACGCACTTGCTGGGTTACTATATTTAGAGTGACCATATGGAACTAAATCCTTTGGAAACGATTCTATTGTGTCATATGAAGCTGGTGATACATAAACATATTTACTTTTATTAGCATAGTTTCCACCATACTTTATTTTACCAGCAGCATCAATAGATTTTAAGTATCTATCACCAATAACTTTTAGAACAAAATTACTTGAATTTGGATCTAAATTCATATTTTGAAATGATTCTAATACTTCTTGTGATTTGTCTGTATCTGTATATTTTCTTACAGCCAATGAGAACGAACCATACTCTGAACCAGCGATTGTTCCTGCAGCTTTAATATTATATAATGATACTTTTATATCTTGATTTACATTACTACCATGATTTATCGATTTAATTTGAAATAGTGAATCACTATTTTGAGATAATATCATTGGTGTATATGCCTGTGAATATTCAGTAGAACTAAAATCAATTATTGATGATGCACCCTTATTGATTGTTAGAGCGTGTGCACTTGCAGCAGAACCAACACCATCTTTATATGGTTTATATCCAGCATCATTAAATAGTTTATAACAATAAACTGGTTTTAATTTTGATTGTGGATCTGTTCCAAATACTTTTTCAATATGGTTATCTTTTGCTGTATCAAAAGAACAACTAAATGTTGCGTTAGCAACTGCACTACCAGTTATTGATATTGCAAAACTACTTGTAGCTGCTGGAGCAGCTGGTGATACTGATGATGCACCTAAATCAGTAGCAGTAGCAAAGCTGTTAAATGCACTTGGTGCTAAAACAGCTAATACTTCTTTAGTATTGTTATTTGATATAATAACAGATTTAGCTATTGAATATCCATCTAGACCTAAACACCTAACTATTGTTACAGTTCCTGCGCTTCTCAAATAACTTTGAACTGCGTAAGGAACATAATAATTAGGATTTGTACTTCCGAATTTTTGCTCGAAATCAGCAAAACTTTCTATGACTGTTGGAACAAAAGCGGGTCCCTTTGCTGTCGTTCCAATTATTACCGCGCCTATTTCACCTATACCTTGTGGTAAAAAAGATAAATCTTTTTCTTTGGTAAATACACCCGGAGATACGATTTTTTCTGCCATTGAATTTCTCCTTCATTAACGTTAACGAATAATTTCATTTTATACTGTTGAGGTTTAAAACAGCTAATAGTTGGCCATTAACTATTGATTTTACTCATAGATAAATATATAATGAAATTCCCAAAACACATATTTTTATATACGTATTTGTATTTTTTTCATGTATTTTCTTAACTATTTGGAGCAGCAGATGGTGCAGTTCCAGTATCAGCAGTTTCTTGTGCTGGTGCTGGTGTAAATTCACCTGTATTTATATCCAACGAACCTGCGCCATACTTATCATTCAATGATTGAACTAATTCTTGTTCTGATTTTTGTAATTCAGTATAATCATTTTCAAGTTTAGCTTCAGCTTCGTCAAGTTGTGCGAATTGTTGTTCCATTATAACTCTTTGAACTTTTAATCTACCAAATGCATCCGTAGTTCCAGCATATTTTTGTTGTAACTCTTGGATACTATTTAGTTCTTCTTGTGTAAACTTTGTAGTTTCTGCCATAACATTTTCTCCTAATCTAATTTATTTTCATCGCTATGTGTGATATGACTTAATGTCAAGTCATATATAAATATATACAAGTTTTATAAAAACCTATTTTTTTCTGAATATTTTTTCAGAATCTATTGGTTCACCCTCTTTTAATACAATTCTAGCAGGTGAAACTTCTTTTTGTGTTAATACCTCATAATCTAATGATTCAGGAATTAAATAACCATTAATTGTTAATGTAAACTCTGTTTTAACCAATCTATCAGAATCAGTTGATATTTCTAATTGGTCTTCAAAACTATCTATTGATGTTCTAAATCTAAATTTATTTGGTTCACCCCAATATCTACCTTCACTATAAGATACATTTTCTACAATATTATTCATCTGTTCTACATATTCTGTATAAATCTGACAAGTATAATTTATCTTATGAAAGTTTGGCATCGCTAGAGAGTAAAATTCCTTCTTTGGTATTAATCCATTTTGAAGAGTAAATCTATCATATCTATTAACATCTGTATATTTTTTTTCAAACATATATCTTAATTGGTTACCATCAAAAGATTTAACCTGCATTTGTTCATCTTTTTGTAAAGAATTTCTTTTAAATACTATAATAGGAAATAAAACCTGACCTTTAACATCTCTGAATACCCCATCCTTTTGAATAGCAGACCATCTTTCAGGAGAAGCGTATCTTAATGGAACATTTATTATCTCATCATTCTCTTTTACTTTAGGTTTTATAACTTTATCAAAATAATACATAATGGTTTTATCTATATCCATTAAAGTTACAGATATATTTCTAACCTTATCTTTATCTCTTCTGACTTGCTTGGCTCTATTGACTTTTTTCTTTGAAGATGGAGCTTTTGGTTTTTTATTAATAGGTCTATCTGGTCTTAATCTATTTGCCATTATTTATTCCTCTCATCTAAACCTAAACGACTTCTTCTTGTCATATGACATACTGCTATAAAGTCGTGATTCTTTTCAACATCACCACCTAATAATTTATTTTCATTTATAGAATTAATTTCAAAATATGCATAATTCCAATTAATAACATCACCAATTTTGGGTCTTACATTTAAATCTACTAATTTATTTCTTAGAAATGCAAAAGAAACAGCTTGACCAGCACTAGGACCTAATTCAGTAGTCTGATAATTAATATCTTCGTGAGAAATTAAACAAGGTATTTTAACGGGTTTTTTATAATTTTTTCCTCCCCCTTTAGCCTCACCATAAATATTTGTTTCAGTTTCCTCTACTGAAACACTATATAAAGTACAAGTTGTAGATACAACATCTTCAACCAACTCTTTATTAAATTGATCTATTGCGTTATTATCTCTATCTGACCAAAATCTACCTGCCATAATATTATCCTATGTAAATTTTAAGAGGAACTTTCTTTAATATTTCTTGAGTGTGTTCAGCTTCTTGAGCTTCCTCTTCCATTATCTCATTAGAAGTTGATTGTTCTAACATCTCTCTCAATGTAGTAACTAATGCCTCTTTTTCAGCGGTTGCTTCTGACCTTAATGTATCACCATCCATATTTGTTTCTGATCCAGGTATTGGAATTGTTCCATATTTACTTCTAATTATACCAAGTAATTCTTTACATAATGCTAGTGTATATTTTCTTATCCATTGTTGTCCGGGATCATTAATTTCTTTGTATACCATATTATCATATCTAACATTAGAAAAATCAGATTGAACTCCTGAATAACCACCTTCTGTACTACCAGTAGCTTCACTTGTCATAGTCTTCCATCTATCTTCTTTTAAGATATACTGAAAATATACTTTATATTCACTTGTTGGTTTTGGGAATAATCTTAATTTATTATTAATTAATTCAAAAGTAAAGGAAGATTTTCTAATTTGGTCATTCAATTCAATAGCTTGTGTTCTTAATATATCTGCGTTTATCGGCATCATTGTAAATGTAATCGCTGGTGAATCACCACCAAATCCAAAACCATCTAACATATTTTGATATCCAGTTCCAGTTCCAGCATATGGATCAAAGTATCTTGCTATCGCTGGTGTTCCTTCGTGGAAAATTCTTTTTATTTCTATAGCTTTATTGTTTTCGTTTTTTGATGCCCAATCATTTAAATCATATACTTGACTACCCGAATTTACTGTTACAGATCCCATCTTCCAATCAACAGAACCACCAACTCCAGCCTCTTGACCATAATTTTCCGAAACAGTTATAGCTCTTCCTAAATCTGATACAACAGTATGTGTAAAATTAGAAGATGTAGGAGCACCTTGTAATTTCATTATATTTTCTTTAATATTATATTGGTTTACTATAGTAGAATATTCGGTAACAGCTTCTTCAAAACAAGCATACATTTGTTTACCTTCTAATTCAACATCCATAATAGGATAACCTAATCTTTTAGCACACCACGTAGCAGTTTGAACAGAATGTGTTACATATGTAGTATCTGCTGTATAAAACTGAAATGGTGTATCTATTGCCTCTGTGAGTGAACCACTACCAGGCCAAATTGTTCCTGCTGCCATAATATTCTCCTAAATATTCTTTCTTCTCTTATATAAATATAAAGATAAATAGAAAAGGGGGAGTAAAACTCCCCCTTAACCATTATTATGTGATATCCTTAACTAATAATTAAAATTATATAGCTTCTGGAGATTTAACCACAATCTTACCATAGAACTCAGGTCTTACTATTTTCTTAGCATACCTTGTCATTACACCTTTTCTAGGTTGGAAGTTCTTTGGATCATATACTAGAGGTGTCATAATAAGTGGAATATAAGGAGCGTATACCGCGCCTGTTTCAAGGAAGTTACTTCCTCTGAATCCAGTTAATATTGTATTCTCTTGCATATATGGATTTTTATATACTGTCCATCTGTTAGATAATGTTCCAACTTGTTGAACACCCATAGCGAACTGTGAGTTTGTTCCGTCAGTATTAGCACTATATCCAGGAATAGATTCGATAACAGTAGCTACATCAGGTCCACATACTAGGAAGTTTGCACCACCTCTCATTGTTTTCTGATGAATCTTGTTACTTACTCTTTGTATTTTATTACCAAGAGTTGCGAACCAATCGTTTTTACTATAAGCGTATCCAGCAACATTAGTTGCGTTATCGAATACACCAGTAGCTGAATTGTACTCTTCACCTATTTTAGCTGACCAGTATTCTGTTGTGGATGCATTTGAAATCAACATATCAAGGATTTCTAAATCGATTTCCATTGAGATGTATTCAGATAACATTGAAGTTAACTCAGCTTCAGCGTCTACACTATGGTAAGCGTTTAAGTCTTGAGCTAATTCAGGTGTCCAAACAGCTTTTAGTTTTCTGGTTTTAGCGATGATAGGTTCAGAACGCATTTCAACATCGATTTCTGGGATGCCGATATCTGTTTCAGGATTTGCATCAAATCCAGCAGCAGATTGTTCGAAATCACCTCTACTTTGATCAGAAGCGTTTTTAACAATATATGATAATGTGTTACCATTACCTACAGTACCAGTACCTCTATAGTAAATAGAAGCAGTTCCTGCAGTTACAGTTGCGTTACCATCATATGATGTATACTCATTTATAATAGCACCAGGTGCGCCATGTTTATCAAGAACTCTGATAGCATCAACATCTAAATCTGATGGTAAATTCCAGATTTGAAGTTTATATACAGCACCACCGGATCCTGTTGTATCAAAGTTGATTTCTTTAGCACCATCTGATACTAATGTTTCTGCCATTGTTGCAGTTGCAACTGAGTATGAACCTGTAGAGTGAGTATATCCATATCTACCAGCACCATAAAGACCGCCAGAAGCGTCTTCATTTTTTGTGTTAGTTGTTCCATGAATATTACCAGTACCTAATGCAGATTCATTACCTGCGATTCCACCATATTTAAAGTCTAAGAAAAATACTAGACCAGAAGGTAGATTCATAGGTTGAACTGAAACAAAGTCTTTTGCTGCGATTTCACCAAAGATTCTTCTAACCAATGGAAGAGCAACACCAGACCATTCTTCTTTTGAACCACCAGTACCTGTTTTAGAAGCTTCGTCAATTAACTGTCTTGCTTGGTTTTCAAGTAATACCGACATACCAGCTTTTTCAGTTTCATTGCCCATACCTTCTAACAGACCTGTTTCGTTCCATTTTGATATCAATTTACGTGATTCTTCTAACTGCTTCTTATAAGGATTGTAGCCGTTATTCATAATATCACTTAATTGATTTTGAGCTTTATTATTCATTTTATTTTCTCCTTGAAAATATTTTAATTGTGAAAAACTTAGTCATTTAAACCAGCAAGCTTTTTAAATCTGTTTGCTAAATCACCACCTTCAGAAATTACTTTCTTTGGTTTTGTTGAAGCAACAGGTTTAGAAGCTGAACCCTCATTCATTTTAACTTTTTTCACTCTGGAAACACCACCGGCGTATCCATATGATTCAGCTAATGTAGAATATACAAGTTTAACTTCTCTTAAATTGTTTGCTCTATCAAAAGTTTCAACAACTTTTAGTTTTTCATCATTGTTTAAATTAAATGCCTTGAACAACTTATTTGTGAATAACAACTTAGCATTTAAAAGATTGACTTCATTAAGTTTAGATCTTAAGAATTTGATAACTTTTCTATGTTCACCTAAATCAGATTTAAGTTGAGTAACTTCTTCAACTTCTTCACCTTCTTCAGCTTCTTCTTCTTCAGATAAAGATTTAAGAATTTCTTCAAGGTCGATGTTTTCATCAACTTCTTCTTCTTCAGTTTCTTCTTCTTCAGTTAAATCGATGTCAAGATTTTCATCCATAGAATCTGATTTTACACCAGCTCCTTGTGGATCTTCTTCATCGCCTGAATCAGCAACATTTACTTTGTTATCACCACTTCCGATATTAGAAGAATCAGATTGTTCATCTATTTCTTCGTCTTCTTCAGCTTCTTCTTCTTCAGAAACTTCATCTTCACCCTCTTCAGCTTCTTCGCCTTCAAGTTCTCTGATTATAGCTTCTAAATCAAGATCTTCTTCGTATTCGCCTTCTTCAGCTTCTTCCTCTTCATCAGTAGACATCATTTCTTCAGACTCTTCGTCTTCATCATCGTCATCATCGTCATCACCTACATCAACAGCAACGTCTTTTTCATCACCACCGTCTTCTGCATCTGGTTCTTCAGATGGAACTTCGTCTTCTTCTTCAGCAGGAACTTCCTCTTCATCAGCTGCCATCATTTCTTCAGCGTCTTCTTCTTCTTCAGCAGGTATTTCTTCACCTTCTTCTGCTTCACCTTCTGTTTCAGACTGAATTTTTTTAGATAACATTGACTGAATCTTTGGAGTAAAAGCTTCTTCTAATGCTAATTTTGCATTCACTAAAGCTGTTTCACGAACTGCTTTAGCATCTGCTATAACGTTTTTTAAAAGATCATCCATTAGATTTCTCCTATTATTATTTGACTATTGGAATAAAGTTATTGGAAACTTTAATAGAATTATTAATATTCGGTTACACTATATGATAGTTGAAATAACTGATAGTGTATTCATTTACATATATAAATATAAACTACATATGAAAAAATGTCATATTTTTATTATTTTTTCTGACTTTCTGGTCTAACTCTATAACGAGCTCTAGCGATTGCTCTTTTCTCTCTACGTTTTTCTGATGGTTTTTTGTAGTATTGTTTTTCTTTTAAGTCATAGAGTAACTTACTTTCTTTAACTTTCTTTTTAAATACTTTAAGTGCCCCTTCTATATTATTATTATAGACTTCAACACACAATCCTTGCATTTGTTTTTTCTTTGGTCTTTTTTTGAAACCCTTTTTCTTATAACCTTGTTTGTTATATTTCATATAACCTCCATTATTAAATTGTCAACTAACAATAAGTATTACCCTCAAGCATTTTCTTCAAATTCACTATCATCATTTTCGTTTTTCTTTTTCTTCATAGCTTTTTCAGCAGCATCCATTTTAGCATTTGCCGCATCAGCCGCTGACATCATTTTATTTTCTATGTCTTTAGCTCCACCCGGTTTTGCTTTTCTTCCACTACCTTTACCACCTTCATCCAACTCATTGATTTCGTAATACCTACCTAAAACTTTTCCCATATCTTCATAAAGACCTTCCATTCTTTGTTGTAATGTATGTGCTTCTTTTGCAACTTTATGGAATTGGTCTGAATAAGATTTTAATTCTTTCATATTTCTACCAACAGTAATTTTATCAAAACTATCTTCAGTTTCTTTAACTGCATGAACATTTGCATTCTTAGCTATCTCTGATAATGTATTTGCTAATTCAGCTAAATCGTGTTCTCTATAAATAGCTTTACCATAAGAAGAATAATTTTTTACACTTTCTAAAAATCCTTCTGTATCAAATTCCTGCTCTTCTTGAAAACTTTCAATTAATTTTTTTAATTTTAGTTTTGACATCCTTATTCTCCTATTGTATCATTCCAATAACAGCATATGCTATCATTGATAATAATGTTGGGAAGATAATCCACATAGCTTTTGTTACTGCTGTTTTAAATTGTTTTAAATCAGTAACCTCTTGTGGGTCTATCTGTCTTCTCCAATATGTATTTTTGTTTATTCTTACTACTAACCCATCTTCAGGATCAGTTATTAAATTATTTATTTTATATAATGTATCAGCTAACTTTTCAGAGCCTTTTTGTAGTTCTTCTAAATGAGCTCTACATATATCCAAATCTCCATTTGGTAAAGAATCTTCTATTCTCTCTAATGCTTCTAAAATTTCCTTGTTCGTTGCCATACATAATCCTCACCTATTTGGTTCTACTTGATTTTCCTTTTTTTCCTTTAAAGTAACTTCTAAATCTATTAATAATTTTATCTCTTGTTAACAATGATATTAAAAATTCTGTTTCATATGGGTGAGCTCTTCTAGCATCACCTGTTTTTAATCCTCTTATAATATCAAAAAAATCTATTTGACCACTCTTAGCTCCTTGCATCCAAGCTTTTACTACTCTATGCTGAACTTTTCTTAAATCTTGAGCCATTTGTTTTAACTGACCATCTATAATATTTTTAGCTTCACCTGAAGAAAACTTCTGTAAAAATACTCCTTGATTTTTACTATCCCCATCTTTTCTTTTTGGGTGTGGTTCAAAATTACCACCTAAATCTATATTAGATGCAAAACCTAATTCAGAAACAATTTTCTTCTTTTCAGATTCAGTCAACTTTTTCACTAGTCATTCCATCTTGAACCAGTAGGAGGACCTGTTTGACCTTGAGCTTTTCCATCATAAAGAGCACTTCCTTCATAATACCCACCGAATGTACCTTCTAAAGAATCATTCTTTGTATATTCCATACCAGTTAAATTTTTATAAGAGGTTTTAAATTCAGCTAATGAACCTGATAATTTATTCCAACACCCATTATGCCATACTTCTTTTTCCATTCTTATTCTCCACTTAAAATATCAGTAACTATATTTTGTAGTTTACTGTATTTATTTTGTTTAGTATTATTATTATGAGTAACACCTTCATTAACTGGATGTAAAAAAGCACCATGTGTAGATGGGTTTGATACAAAATCAAATGCAATAAGTTCAAAATCTGGTTGAACTTTAACAGTCGGTGCTCCATCTTCACCTTCACCTAATTCCTCAACTGAACCTAAACCTCTTGATGATATTCCAAGTTTAATTCCAGATTTAAATAATTCTTTTAGTATATTTCCACTTGGTGTAGATAATACTTCAACTTTACCAATCAAATCATCACCTTCCCAATCCATACTAACAACATTATGAGATACATTATTTAAATTTACAACAGAAGAATCAGGATGGTCTAATTCACCAAGAGCTCTTCGTTCTTTAACTTGAACAGAAGCATATTTCTTTGCTTCTCTATGTAAAGTATCTTTTGGATATATTCTACCATTTTGATTTTTAGCATTTGCTCTTTGTAGAACACCCTTTACAATCAACCTACCATCATTTTCTGATATAGATTCGTTGATTGCTTCTCTTGATATTTCAAAAGGTAAATAATCTACTATCAAGTTTTTATTCTTAGCCATTGTTATTACTCCTTAACTCTTCTTTAATGTATTTTTTTATAATATTTTTTAACTTCAACTCTTCTTTCATTTGTTGTTTTTTAGATTTAATAAATTCGTTAGCCAAATATCTTTCTTTACCATAAGATGCTTTCGCCCATTTTTTTCTTAAAGTAGTTGGCATTGATTCATAATCTTCTGACATATTATTATTAACAAACCAAGCTACTCTACGACAATCAGCATTAACAAGTTTTTTATATCTATTCTCTTCAAGAGTTTTCATCCAAACTTTAATTTCTTTAACTGTTACTCTACCCATTGTATTCTCCACAATTTTATATCCTGTACTGTTTGTAGAATTTTCTTTTTCTTTATCTTTATCCATTTTTCTTTTACTTGAAAAAGCCATAGGTGTAGAATAAGCCGCTACAGCAGAAGAAGTTGTCGCTTCTTCAATTTCATCTTCGAATTGAAGTTCTTCATCAATAATTTTATTTAATGATTCCCAATTCATTAGATTACTTTCTTTTTGATTTTTTTAGTTACATGTCTTAATTCTTTAACTAATTCATAATACCTCATTAAAGTTAAAACATTTTTATCTTTAACACCTTTGTTTTTAGTTCCAACTAATGAATTTACTTGTTTATAAGCTTCATTAACTTTAATTTTAGAAACTTTATCATTAATTGTAGGAATTAAGGCTTTTAAAATTTTCTTCACTTTACTTGCTTCTTCGTTTAAAAACTCTCTTAAAGAATTTGTATTGGAGATATTATTTATATATTCTTTAAGTAATTTTTTCTGAATTGTATTTAAATTTTTGTATCGTGAATTAAAGTTATCTACAAGAATCTTATATGATAAAAGTCTTAAATCTTTATCTTTCTTCTCATATTGAGCAATTTCTCTTGATTTTTGTTCTTGTATTTTTTTCTGTTTTGTTCTATCTTTCAATATATGTTCTACAAGTGTATTTCTATGTCTAACTATATCTGTTGGATAAAAATTATCTTTTGATGATTCTGTTAAAAATAATCCATAGATAGAAGCTCTTACTTTGTAATTGTTTATTTGAGATCTGAAGAAGTCTTCAGTAGAATATTGTTCTCTAATCTCTTTTATTAAATTATATTTTTCTCGTCTAAGTGAAGCATTAGAAATTTTTGTTCTTGATTTCAGAACCTCATCAAGAAACCTATTTGCTTGAGCTTCAGATGTAAATGATTCATTTAAAACCATATTATATAACTGTATCTCTTTTCCTAACGGTTTACTAGATGAAAAATATTTCTTAACAAGTTTTGCGGCAAATGCATTTTTGTTATCGTTTAATATATCAGCCGTTATTTGTCGTAGTAACAATTCAAATAAGATACCTGTATTTTTTATCTTATTGTGCTTAATATTTTTCATATTTAATATCTCCAATTAATGATACTATTATTCATATATAAATATAAGTATTTTAAA
>Ga0163180_10001606_pt1 | contig 12872 bp, 16 predicted proteins | sample AtlANTMetagenome_2_FD_109647 | JGI IMG/M metagenome (GOLD analysis project Ga0163180, IMG submission 109647) | Marine eukaryotic phytoplankton communities from the Atlantic Ocean - Atlantic ANT 4 Metagenome | ecosystem: Environmental > Aquatic > Marine > Oceanic | place: North Atlantic Ocean...
ATTGAGTTCCCTTTCCCTGAAGGGGTAAACATTTCTGTCGACAAGAATACTTCTGTCACCGTTAGCGGAATCGACAAGGAGAAGGTTGGTCAAGCGGCCGCCGAAATCCGTGGATTCCGTCCGCCTGACTCTTACAAGGGTAAGGGCGTTCGGTACGAAGGTGAATACGTCCGTCTCAAGGCCGGTAAGTCCGCCAAGTAGGCGAAGGAGTTCATCATGGCGAAGACCAATCCCAGTGCAAAGGCGCGTTTGCGTCGCAAGATGCACATCCGGAAGACGGTACGTGGCTCAACCGAGCGTCCACGCTTATCGATCTACCGGTCTGCAAACCATATCTACGCCCAAGTCATCAACGATGACAACGGCACCACCATCGCTTCCGCTTCGACCGCATCGAAAGATTTCGATCACAAGGGTCACAAGGGCAATAAGGATGCCGCCACCAAGGTGGGTACCCTGATTGCTCAACGTGCCATTGAAGCGGGTATTCAGACCGTCACCTTCGATCGCAATGGCTTCCTGTATCACGGACGTGTTCAGGCTCTCGCTGATGCCGCTCGTGAAGCTGGCCTCAAGTTTTAGGAGATTGATCGTGAGTAACAATCGTCAAAATCGTCGTGAGGAAAAAGACGACGGAATGATCGAGAAGACCATCGACATCAACCGTGTTGCAAAGGTTGTAAAGGGTGGTCGTCGGTTCAACTTCACCGCCCTTGTGGTGGTGGGTGATGGAAACGGTCGAGTGGGTCTGGGCTACGGCAAGGCTGCCGAGGTTCCTGAAGCCATTCGCAAAGCTGGCGAGCGTGCTCGTCGGAACATGGTGGACGTCCCCGTTCTTGACGGAACCGTTCCTCACTTTGTGAAGGGTCGCTTCGGAGCTTCCAAGATCGTTCTTCGTCCTGCCAGCCCCGGTACCGGTGTTATCGCTGGAGCCAAGGTCGGCGCCATTCTCGATGCCGCAGGTTATTCCAACGTCCTCACTAAGGTCGTGGGTAGCAACAACGCTAACAATGTGGTCAAGGCTGTGATGGACGCGCTTGCGCGCCTCGAATCTCCTGAAATGTACGCTGCTCGACTGGGCCGTAAGGCTGAGGAGTTCATCGAAGGCTACACCGTTGGTGCCCACGTCTGGGGTGGCGGCGCCAATGACGCCGCTAACGTCTAAGGAAGGATGACATGCAAAAGCTAAAGGTCACCCTCAAGAAGAGCCTCATCGGAAGCACTCAGATTCAGCGAGCCACTGTGGCTGGACTGGGACTGAAGCGCCCGAATCAGGAACGTATTCTCGACAACACGCCGGCGATCCGGGGAATGGTCAAGAAGGTCATCCACCTCGTCGATGTCCAGGAACTGGACGCGTAAGTTCGTAAAGGAGCCAGTCATGGCGAACGAATTAAGCAATTTGAAGCGCTCCCCCGGTTCTACCAAGCCTCGCAAGCGCGTGGGTCGTGGTGAAGGATCCGGCAAAGGTAAGACCGCAGGTCGTGGTACCAAGGGTCAAGGTGCGCGGAACACTATTCATCCTCGTTTCGAGGGTGGACAGATGCCGTTGCAGCGTCGACTTCCAAAGCGCGGTTTCAACAACATCTTCGCTAAGCAGTACACAGAAGTGGGTGTGGACCGGATTTCAGCCAAGTTTGGCAAGGGCGACACCGTTGACGCGGCTGCGCTTAAGGAAGCCGGTGTCATCTCCAAGATTGCTAAGAACGGAATTAAAGTTCTGGGCAACGGAGACATCGACAAGGCCTTGACCATCAAGGCGGCCAAGTTCACCAAGTCAGCTGCTGAGAAGATCACAGCAGCCGGCGGTACCGCAGAGGTCATCTGACGTGTTTGAAGCCATCGCCAATGTGCTGAAGATTCCAGACCTCCGTGCGCGAATCTTCTTCACCCTGGCGATGCTCGGCATTTATCGGCTGGGCATCTTTATTCCTGCGCCAGGGGTAGACCGGGTCGCTCTGGGGGACTTTTTCGCCAATAACCAGGGCACGCTGTTGGGATTGTATGACATGTTCTCCGGCGGTGCGCTGGAGCAGTTCAGCGTCTTCGTCTTGGGGATTATGCCGTACATCTCTGCGTCCATCATTATGCAGTTGATGCAGGTGGTCATGCCTCAGATTGAGCGCTTGTCCAAGGAAGGCCAGGCTGGGCGTAAGAAGATCACTCAGTACACCCGCTACATGACCATCGGGATTGCCATTGTGCAGTCCATGGGTATTGCCATCTCGCTTGAGCAGATGAAGACCCTCGGTGGGACCGATGTCGTTATCGATGCCGGATGGAGTTTCCGGATGATGACGGTCATTACGATGACTGCTGGCGCTTGCTTCGTGATGTGGCTCGGTGAGCAAATCACGGATCGCGGAATCGGAAATGGTGCGTCGCTTATCATTACTTGTGGCATCATCGCTGCATTGCCATCGGGCGCCTTGAACACCTATCAAAAGGTGACGATTGGCGAAATCACACTGCTCGGTGCCGTCTTGCTGATGGGCTTTATGGTCTGTGTCGTGATGGCCATTGTCTTTGTTGAACGGGGGCAACGCCAGGTCCCGATTCAATATGCGAAACGTGTCGTGGGCCGCCGCGTGTATGGGGGTCAGCAGACGCATTTGCCGCTCAAGGTGAATGTCTCGGGCGTTATCCCGCCGATTTTCGCCTCATCAGTGATGATGTTCCCTGCGACAATAGGGACGTTTTACGACCACCCATTGTTCGACGCTATGGGTGCAGCCTTCTTGCCGGGTACGTGGACCTACAATCTGCTGTACATCGGCATGATTATTTTCTTTGCTTACTTCTACACGGCGGTGACATTCAACCCGGTAGATGTGGCGGATAATCTTCGTAGGCAGGGTGGATATGTTCCTGGGCTTCGGCCGGGTCGGCAGACAGCCGAATATCTGGATCGCGTGCTGACACGGTTGACCTTGGGCGGGTCGTTGTACTTGTCCGTTGTCTGTATTCTTCCGACTGTACTCATCAGTTCATACGGTGTGCCGTTCTACTTTGGCGGTACCGGATTGCTCATTATCGTCGGTGTTACGCTGGATACCGTTGCTCAGATTGAGGGCCACTTGATGACCCGTCATTATGACGGTGTGGTCGGGCCAGGTCAGGGCTCTGCAGGCGGACGTCGAGGCACATTGGGCACCCGATAGGAGCGTCCCATGGATGTCATTTTGTTTGGTCCCCCGGGTGCAGGAAAAGGCACACAGGCTGCCGCTATCTGCGATGCATTGTCCATCCCCCATGTGTCTACCGGAGATATTTTCCGGAAGCACTTGAAAGAGGGAACAGATCTGGGTGAATTGGCCAAGAGCTACATGAATAAGGGCCAGTTGGTTCCGGATTCCGTTGTGTGTGACATCGTCGCCAGTCGATTGATCGAAGATGATTGTGTCGAGGGTGCTTTGCTCGATGGGTTCCCGCGTACTGTGGTGCAGGCTGAAATGATCAGCGCCTGGCTGGAGAAGCAGGGCCGATCCGTGGGAGCTGTCGTCAATCTGGAAGTAGACGACCAGATTCTCATCTCAAGGCTAAGCGGCCGGAGAACCTGTTTGAGCTGTGGTGCGACCTACCATGTGACCAACAATCCTCCGTCGGAGGCCGGTAGCTGCGACAGATGTCAGGGCGATGTGGTTCAGCGAAAGGATGACACGGAAGACACGGTACGAGCGAGACTCGAGACTTACGCCCGTGACACTGCGCCTGTTTTGGCATGGCTGAAGCCCAGAGCAAAGGTGTATACGGTCGACGGTGCCCGTCCGATCCAAGAAGTTCGGGGCGCTATTCTGGACGCGATCCAGCACTGACATGGTTCATCTTAAGGCTGACTGGGAGATTGCTGCCATGCGGTCGAGTGGTCGCCGACTCGCAGAAGTCGGTGCACGCCTGCGTGAGGCCATCGATGTCGGTATTTCGACAGCGGATATTGATGCCATTGCGGAGGAGATGATCCGAAACATGGGCGCAGTGCCTGCATTCAAAGGCTACGTCGTAGAGGGTGTTCCACCCTTTCCTGCGACAATCTGTGCGTCGCCCAATGAACAGGTGGTTCACGGTATTCCGACGGACGAGCCGTTGGTGGAAGGAGATTTGATTTCGATCGATATGGGGCTGCACTTTGGTGGCTACTATGCGGATCATGCTTTCTCGGTCGTGGTCGGATCCGTTGACGCAAAGGTGAAACGTCTCCTTGACGTGACTGAGAAAAGCTTATATGACGGCATCGCCGCGGCTAAAGCGGGGGACAGAATTGGAGATATCGGTCATGCGATCGAGTCGACAATCCGCCCTCATGGCTTCGGTATCGTCCGGCAATACGTTGGACACGGGATTGGACGGGCGCTCCACGAGCGGCCATCGGTTCCAAACTACGGGAAACCCAATACGGGGGACTTGCTAAAACCAGGGATGTGTCTCGCTATCGAACCGATGGTGACGCTCGGAACCTGGAAAACAAAAACACTCAATGATTTTTGGACGGTGGTGACATCGGACGGCAGCCTCGCTGCCCACTTCGAGCACACCATCGCCATCACACCGAATGGGACAGAGATTCTCACTGTTCTTGACGGATAAAACCAAAACACCTGTTGAACCGGCAAAGCCGGCGAGGGAAGTCAAAATGAAAGTTCGAGCTTCTGTAAAGAAGATCTGTGACAAGTGCCGCATCGTGAAGCGACGTGGCGTCTTGCGCGTGGTCTGCGAAGTACCCAAGCACAAGCAACGGCAGGGGTGACACATGGCACGTATTGAAGGTGTAGACCTCCCTCGCAACAAGCGTGTGGACATCGCACTCACTTATATTTTTGGGATTGGACGCAAGACCGCTGCTGACATCTGTGACGCAGCCAATGTTGCTCGCGATCTGAAGGCTGGCGACTTGTCAGAGACTGAGGTCGCTGCCATCCGAACCATTATTCAAAACAGCTACCAAGTTGAGGGTGATCTTCGTAAAGAAGTCGCCATGAACATTAAGCGTCTCATCGACATCGGTGCCTACCGTGGTCTTCGCCACAAGAAAGGCCTCCCTGTTCGTGGACAGCGCACACACACTAACGCCCGCACTCGTAAGGGCCCCGTCCGCACTGCCGGGCGCAAGCGCTAAGGGAGGGTTGAACAATGGCTAAGCAAAAGACACGGACCGCTCGTCGGACCAAGAAGAACATCCCTACCGGCCTCGTTTACATTCAGGCCACCTTCAACAACACCATCGTGACGGTGACCGATGCTGCTGGAAATACCATCAGCTGGTCGTCTGCTGGCGTCAAAGGCTTCAAAGGCTCTCGTAAGAGCACGCCTTTCGCAGCGGGTTTGGTTGCAGAAGATGCGTGTAAGAAGGCGATGGACCACGGCTTGAAGGCTGTGGGCGTATACGTCAAGGGCCCAGGATCGGGCCGCGAAAGCGCACTTCGTGCGGTGGCAAGCTGTGGATTGAAGATCACTCACATTCGTGATGTGACTCCGATTCCACACAATGGATGCCGTCCGCCTAAGAAGCGTCGCGTCTAATTTTTCACGGACCTGGACCCGAGCGTAATCTCGGGTCCAAAACTCCTTATTCTTTCGAGTGCAGAGCCTGCGTGGTCCAGCAGGCAGAAACTCGATTGGAGTCATCATGCAAGAAATCGTCGCCGCCAATTGGCGCTCTCTCATTCGACCCAAAAGGGTTGAGGCTAAGAAGTCTACCGATACTTACGGCAAGTATGTCGTGCGTCCTCTCGAAAGAGGATTCGGTATCACTTTGGGCAATGCGCTTCGTCGTATCCTGCTCTCGAGCCTTCAAGGTGCAGCCATCAAGACTGTGAAGATCGAAGGTGTTCTTCATGAGTTCTCGTCCATTCCAGGCGTGGTCGACGATGTCACCAACATCGTGTTGAACCTCAAGCAGGTGCGTGTGCGTACCAGCTCTACAGAGGTTTTGAACGGTCATATTGATAAGACTTGCGGTGAAGGTGAAACAGTAGATGTGACTGCTGGTGACATCCGCTTTGACGGTGAGGCCGAGGTTCTCAACCCTGATCTCGTCATCGCTACACTGACAGAAGGTGGTCGCTTCCAGGCTGAGGTTACAGCAGCCATGGGTCGCGGGTTTGTTCTCGGCGCCATGACAGAAGAAACAGAGGCGTTGATCGGAACCATTCCGGTGGATGCGCTTCACTCGCCTATCCAGAAGGTCAAGTACACCGTCACCAACGCTCGTGTTGGACACCGTACAGACTTCGACCAACTCACTCTCGAGATCTGGACCGATGGTTCCGTAAGCCCCGAGGATGCTGTCGCATTCGCGGCAAAGATCCTCAAAGAGCAGGTTCAAATCTTCATCAACTTCGTTGAAGAGCCAGAGCCTGTGGCGGCAGAAGAGACTGCTCCAGAAGAAGAGTGGAATGAGAACCTCTTCAAGCGGGTCGATGAACTTGAACTCTCCGTTCGTTCCGCAAACTGCTTGCAGAACGCCGGTATCGAATACATCTGGCAGCTCGTTGAACGAAGCGTGCCTGAGATGCTTAAGACCAAGAACTTTGGTCGTAAGTCACTGAACGAAATCCAGGAGATCCTCGCTGAGCTTGGACTCTCTTTGGGTATGAAAATCCACAATTTCCCTAAGGATCGCACCAAGTAGTCTCTTTGCATTCATGCAGAGGGACTCAAGGAGTCAATCATGCGACACCGTAAGTCAGGCCGTCGTCTCGGACGGAACAGCTCACACCGGAAGGCGATGTATCGCAACATGGTGACCTCGTTGATGGTTCATGGCCAAATCAAGACCACGGAAGCTAAGGCTAAGGAACTTCGTCGTATTGCCGACAAGATCATCACCATGGGCAAACGGGTTCCCCCGTCCTCATTGGACAGCTTGTCCGGTGAGCAGCTCAAGGCTGCCCAAGCTCGACGTCTTCACTTCATCCGACGCGCGCGTCGGTGGGTCAACAACCCTGAAGCTCTTGAGCGTTTGTTCGGCGAATATGCTGAGCGCTACAAGCAACGCCCAGGTGGATATACACGCATCCGCAAGATGGGTTTCCGAAGTGGTGATCAGGCGCCGATGGCTCTCATTGAGCTCGTTGGCGATTACGATCCCAGCACAGCCAAGGTCAGTGCTCCTAAGAAGGAAGCGGCACCTGTAGCGGCTGAGCCAGAGGAAGCTGCTTCTGAGGAAGTCGAAGAGGCAGCGGCCGCTGAAGAGGTCGAAGAGGCCGCAGCTGCTGAGGAAGAGGCTCCCGCTGAGGAAGAGGCTCCCGCTGAGGAAGAGGCTCCCGCTGAGGAAGAGGCTCCCGTTGAGGCAGAGGCTCCCGCAGAAGAGTAAGCCTATATTCCCCCATTTCGCGCTAACGGGCTATGCATAATGAGTTCGGAGGCGCGAAATGGCGGATAGGTCAGCTGAGCTTCGCGAGAATCTCGCGAGGTACATTCGGGACAACAACCTCAAGAATACGCGTCAGCGCGAGGCGATTTTTGAGGCGTTCTTGTCTTGTGAGGGACACACCACCATTGATGTGTTGTTGTCTAAGGTGCAAGAAGAACATCCCGGTGTGGGCTACGCTACGGTCTATCGAGCATTGAAGTTGTTCGTTTTGGCTGAGGTGGCCAGCGAACGGCATTTCGGTGATGGGCCCGCGATGTATGAACCCGCCGACTTGGGCGATCATCACGATCATCTGATTTGTACAGAATGCGGACGAATCTTTGAGTTTGAAGACGACTTGATTGAAGAACAGCAGATCAAAGTTGCAGAAGGGTTGGGTCTCCGCTTGACGCACCATCGCATGACCCTCTGGGGAGAATGCATGGATACCAAGGCTTGTGAAAAAGCGTCTGCTGCCGAGTAATATGCTCTAAATGAAAAAACCGGGTTCCCCAGAAGAGGACCCGGTTTTTTATATGGTGCGAAGGGGGGGAATCGAACCCCCACAGCCTATGGCCACTGGATCCTTAATCCAGCGCGTCTACCAATTCCGCCACCCTCGCAGAGTGAACACCCGCTTCTATGGCCTAAAAGAAGCCATGTCAACTTACTCGGCGGCAGGCTCTGACTTCTCTGATCCTGCCGAGGCTTCGCCTGCCGGAGTCCCTACTTCAGCCGTTTCGGAAGCATCGGGAGTGGTGGTCTGGGGCGCCGCCAGGTCGACTTCGTCGGGAGTAGGGAAGCCTGTAGCGGATGGCATCGGAATTCCAAACCCGTCGTCGTCATCGGAACCCTCAAGACGCTGAATCGCGTCTTCAATGTTGGATCCGGATTGGATTTTAGCAGAACTGTACCAAGCCAAAGAGATGCTGGTCACCATGAAAAGGGTGGCGACAATAGTGGTAGCCCGACCCAGAAAGTTTCCTGCGCCTCGTGGACCATACATTTGATTGCCGCTTGAGCCACCGGCCAAAGCAGCACCTCCCTCCTTTCCGGGTTGGAGGAGAATGATCAGGATCATGAAGATCGCAAGTACAATGTGCAGAATAGTGATGAAGAGTTGCATAGCGTACCCCTTTAGGCTCCAGAGCGGACGATTGCAACAAAGCTGTCCACAGCGAGTGATGCTCCTCCCACGAGGGCACCGTCGATATCGGGTTGATTAAGAAGTTCAGCGGCATTTGTAGGCTTTACGCTTCCGCCGTATTGAATTCGAGTTTGTGCAGGCACAAAGGCTGGGAAATTGGCGCTCAGCCATTCCCGAATGGCCGCATGCATGTCTTGAGCTTGAGCTGGCGATGCCGTCACACCCGTACCGATGGCCCACACGGGCTCATAGGCGATGGTCGTAGAAACCACTTGGTCGGGAGCCAATCCTGCAAGTCCCTTGGCGAGTTGGTCGGTCACGATACTGATCGCGTGACCCGCTTCGCGTTGGGGTAGGGTTTCTCCGATACAGAGAATAGGAAGCAGCCCGGCTCGAAAAGCGGCGTGGACCTTCGCGTTGACTGCGACATCGTCATCCCCGAAAAGGCTGCGCCGTTCGGAGTGTCCCACCAAGACATAGGAGCATCCTGCTTCTTTCAGCATCTCACCGCTCAATTGGCTGGTATAGGCACCGCTCTCAGCAGGATGCAGGTCTTGGCCCGACACTGAAATTCCAGTGTGACGAAGCCGTTCGACCACTTGCGGGATCGAGATGGAGGGAGGGGCGACTAGGACATCCACTCCAGTATCGTCGGCAAGGGCTGTTCTCAGGCCATTGGCCAGTTCTCGAGCCGCTTCAGGACCCAAGTTCATTTTCCAGTTTCCCGCGATAAATGGTCGGCGACTCATTGAGATCTCCGTTCATTGATCACACGGATACCGGGAAGGGTTGTCCCTTCTACAAACGCAAGAGAAGCGCCGCCGCCCGTCGAAATATGGTCTACCTTCTCCGACAATTCGAAGGCCTGGATGGCTGCGGCAGAGTCTCCACCACCGACGACAGAGTAGCCCTTCGATTCAGCGACAGCGTTCGCGACCCCTCGCGTACCTGCCGAAAACGCTTCCATCTCGAATACACCCATGGGTCCGTTCCAAAAAATCGTTCCCGCTGATGCCAAGGCTTCGGTAAAGAGGTGGACGGTTTCGGGTCCAATATCGAGCGCCATCTTGTCTTCGGGAATCTCCGTGACAACGTCGGTTTCTACATCGGCAGACAACTCGGTTGCGACGATATGGTCGACGGGCAAGAGAACATTGACACCCTTGGCCTCACAGCGTTCCAGAATGCGTTTGGCATGGTTGATTTTTCCTTTCTCGACTCGGCTCTGGCCAACGTCGATGCCTTGGGCTTGAAGGAAGGTGTAGCTCATGGCCCCACCAATAATGAGTGTGTCGCAGCGTCGAGCTAAGGCGTCCACGATGCCGATTTTATCAGAGACCTTGGCCCCACCCAGAATTCCGACAAATGGGCGTTCTGGCCCATCCATCAGTTTGGTGAGCGCCTCAATTTCAATGCCGACCAGAAGCCCCACTGCCGCCTGTTCCATCAGTGTAGGAACGCCGGCGATGGAGGCATCTTTGCGATGCATGGTTCCGAAAGCATCGTTCACATAGACTTTCCCTAGGCGGGCCAGTTCACCGGAGAAATCGAGCGCTCCTGCCTTCTCTCCAGGGTGAAAACGCAAGTTTTCGAGGACCATGATTCCACCGTTGGGTAGAGTCCGTGCGACCTCTTCAACGCCGTCACCTGTGATCTCCGGAGAAAAGATGATCTCTGTCTCGAGAAGTTCTGCCAATCGACTCGCGGCCGCTTCTAAGGAAGCTTTTGGATCCGGGGCACCACCGGGTCGACCCAAATGACTGCAGATAACGGTTTTGCAGCCCTGCTCTTGCAGGTATTGGATGGTGGGTAAAGCGCGTCGGATACGTGTGTCGTCAGAGATTTCCCCGTTCTGCAATGGAACGTTGAAGTCAACGCGAAGCAATACTTCAGCATTTTTGATGTCGAGGTCGCGGATGGTTGCGGTCATATTCTTATCCAATTTGTCCGATGCGTTTGGCGAGGCTGTTCATACGGTTTGAGAAGCCCCACTCATTGTCGTACCAAGCCAATACTTTCGCCATGTGGCTGCCCAGCACCTGGGTCGACAAACCATCGATGATTGAAGAATGCGGATTCCCAATCAAATCGCTGGAGACGAGGGGTTCATCGGAAAACTCAAGAATGCCGGTGAGCTCATTCTCGGCAGCTTCCCGGAGAGCCGTATTGATGGATTCGATGGTCATGGGCCGCTCGGATTGAAAGACCAGGTCGATCATCGAAACATTCGGCGTGGGAACTCGCACTGACATGCCATTCAATTTGCCGGTCAACTCAGGCAATACCAGGCCCACCGCTTCTGCTGCGCCGGTTGTCGTGGGCACCATGTTTTGAGCGGCCGCTCGGGCCCGCCTAAAGTCTTTATGGGGCGCGTCCAAGAGACGCTGGTCCATGGTGTAGCTGTGAATGGTGGTGATCAGGCCGCCAACGATTCCAAAGGAGTCGTGGAGTACCTTGGCCATCGGCGCAAGACTGTTGGTCGTGCAGGACGCATTCGAAATGATGCGATGCTCCGCTTGGAGTTCGTCGTCATTTACTCCCATGCAAATGGTGGCGTCAGGGTCGGTACCGGGGGCCGAAATGATGACGCGCTTGGCTCCGGCTTCAATGTGCTTGCCGGCGGTTTCGCTGGACCGAAAGATACCGGTGCATTCCATCACGATATCCACATCCAGTTTGCTCCAAGGTAAGTCCTTGGGATCCCGAATGGCGCTTGTAGGGATGACGTTACCGTTGATTTTGATGCCTCCACCTACGGCCTCAACTTGACCCGGAAAACGTCCGTGCACCGAGTCATATTTGAACAGATGAGCCAGCATGGCGTCATCAGTCAGATCGTTAATGTGGACGAACTCGATGTCCGGATCGGCAAGGCCGGCTCGAAGGACATTTCGTCCAATACGGCCGAAGCCATTTAGTGCGACTCGAATGGGCATGATCCAATTCCTTGTTGGGTGCATTTCCTGGCAGTTTCGGTTTGATGTGCGCTACAGCGCCATGGTTTGTTGCCGGTCCCGCATAGTAGGCGCGGTGTTTAACACACACATCGGGGCGATGCAGGGTGTTAGGGTCGGGCATGGCTTTGTTGGTGGCAGAAGTAGAGTGGGAAGGGTCAGAATTAGACCCGTCTTCGGCAATTGCCGATCGGCTTGGTGTGGATCCAAGCGAAGTTCTGAACTGGCAGTTGATCCGTCGTTCAGTCGATGGTCGGCGACGACCGCCCCGGTGGTTAGCCAACTACCAGGTTGAGCTGAAGACCCAAGAGCAGGCTGTGTTATCGCGCGGTTTGCATGGTGTTCGAGCGACCACGCCCAGAGACTTCCAACGGTTTTCCCTTGAGGATCCACCGGGGGTGTCGCGCACCCCATGGCCCCAAGATGTACGCCCCATTGTGGTCGGCGCCGGGCCCGCCGGAATCTTTGCTGCCCTTCGGTTGGCGGAGGCTGGATCGCCTGCAATTTTATTGGAGCGCGGACAGAGTGTAGAGAAGCGTCATTATGATGTTCGAGACTTTTGGCGCCATGGCCGATTGGACCTAGAGAGTAATGTTGTTTTTGGGGAAGGCGGTGCGGGTGCCTTCTCGGATGGGAAGATTTACACCCGAAGGCGTGACGGAGACTTGGGATGGATCTTTCGACGGCTAGTGGCGGCCGGTGCAGAAAGGGAAATCCTCGCGGAGGGCTATGCCCATTTGGGTACAGACAAGATTCGAGAGATCTTGCCGCGACTTCGGCAAAAAATGATCGATCTGGGAGTGGAGGTCCGGTTTGGTGCGTGTGTGAACGCGTTGCTCGTGGAAGATGGGCGGGCTGTGGGCGTACGGCTCAGCGATGGCAGCACATTGACCGGAGCACCAGTGATTGTGGCCACAGGACATTCCGCTCGGGACACCTGGGATTGGCTCCTCTCGGCGGGTGCAGCGGCTGAACCGCGTTCCATTCATATCGGGGCTCGTATAGAGCATCCGCAACGTTTGATTGATCGCGCTCGATATGGTCAGGAGCGCGGAGACTTCCCCCCAGCGAGCTATCGGCTCCGATCGAATCCAGACACAGCGAGGTCTGCCCACACGTTTTGTATGTGTCCGGGCGGCACTGTCGTCCCGGCGAGCAATCATCCAGAACGGGTTGTGGTCAACGGGATGAGCTACTCCAAACGGCAAGCATTTCATGCCAACAGTGCGGTTATCGTTCAAGTCGATGTGGACGATTACGGGGCCAATGACCCCCTTGCTGGCGTTCGCTTCCAGGATGCGATTGAGGCCAAAGCCTATGGTTTAGGGGGGGCGGATTTCCGAGCCCCTGCACAAAGGGTCGAGGACTTTTTGGCCGACAGGCCCAGTTCGGATTTGCCCAAGACCAGCTATATCTTGGG
>Ga0163180_10001608_pt1 | contig 12856 bp, 9 predicted proteins | sample AtlANTMetagenome_2_FD_109647 | JGI IMG/M metagenome (GOLD analysis project Ga0163180, IMG submission 109647) | Marine eukaryotic phytoplankton communities from the Atlantic Ocean - Atlantic ANT 4 Metagenome | ecosystem: Environmental > Aquatic > Marine > Oceanic | place: North Atlantic Ocean...
AGCAGCTGTGCTTGGAAGACATGCCTCGGGCGGTTCAGCAGCTTCGTCTGTACATGCACGTGATGCAGGGCCGGGGGCACGAGCCCAAGGGCCGACTGGTCGTGGTCTCTCTGCACGATGGAACCCAGCGTGTGCTGCCGGTGGAGGAGGTCGGTGACACCGCCTCGTTTCTCCAGACGCAGGTGGCATGGATCCTTCTCCGGCATGAAGAGCGCATGGCGTGGGCGGCTCGTCGTCGTGCTGCGGTTGTGCCGATGCCGCACGATGAGTGGCGCCCCGGGCAGGAAGACTTGGCGCGAGAGGTTCAGGATGCGGTTCATCGCGGGTCCCACCTGCTCTTGACCGCCCCCACAGGGCTCGGGAAGACAGCAGCGGTGCTCTATGGCGCGCTTCAGGTGGCCTATGCCACCAACCGACGGGTGTTCTTTGCAACCGCGCGCACCACCCAGCAGCGAATTGCGGAAGAGACACTTCGTGCTCTGGCCGACAAGGGGCTGCCCTTGCGTGCTGTGCAGATTCGGGCCCGCGACAAGTCATGCCTCAATGAGGTGGTGGCGTGTCGTCCAGATTGCTGCAAGTACGCGGCAGGTCACCATGATCGAGTGGAGCAGGGCCGACTGGAGGAGCTGCTGTGGTCGAACAGGGATGGCGTGTGGTCCGTGCCTGCGCCCGACGAGGTGGAGGACATTGCTGCCAATCACACCGTTTGTCCCTTCGCGCTGACGCTGGAGCTGGTCGGTCGGGCCGACGTGGTGGTGGGTGACTACAACTATGTGTTTGACCCAGCCCGCCGACTGGCCCCACTTGCCGATGCCCCTGATGAATGGATCATCGTCGTGGACGAGGCCCACAATTTGCCGGATCGGGCCATGAGCTATGGCTCACCGGAGGTCTCCATGCGGCTGGTGGATGAGGCCATTGATGGGCTCTCGGACATTCCAGACTACGCCGCATGTCTGGAGCTGGTTCAGGAAGTCCGTTCCTTTCTTGACTCCATGATGGCCGACTTGGTGGCACCCGAGGAGGCGCGGGCCCTCGCCGATGGCGTGGATAGTCGCTGGCTGGGTGAGCTCGTCCGACGCTTTGATGAGATTGCCCTAGACTACGCCTTGCTGCGGTGGGAGCAGCCGGTGTTTCCCACGGGCACCCAAGACCCCTGGATGCAGGTGGCGCGCTCCTTGGGCCGCGTTCGCAGTGCAGTGGACCGGGGAGGGGAGGAGACGGTCGCCATCCTCAGGGATGAGCGTGCGCGAGAGGGCGCCGGGTTGAAGCTACTCTGCCGGGACCCGGCGATGCTCTTGGGCGCTACCTTTGAGGATGTCTCGGCCTCCATTGTGATGTCGGCCACTCTGGCTCCGGTGGAGTTCTACCAGTCTACGCTGGGGATTCGCACAGACCGCTGTGTGGATGCCCAGTACCACTCCCCGTTTCCGCCAGAGAATCGCAGGGTGGTGGTGGTAGGTGATGTCTCCACCGAGTACCGACACAGGGCGCGGGATCGCGATGCGATTGCCGAGCACATCGGGCAGGTGGTCGCAGCTGTGCCGGGCAATGTGGCGGTGTTCTTCTCCAGCTTTGCGCTTCGAGACTCCGTCATGGAGAGTCTGGACCTCGATGAGCGAGAGGTCATCATCCAAGGGCGCCACATGGACGAGGGGCAGCGAGCTCAGGTGCTCGACACCCTCTCTGCGGGGCAGGGCCATGTGCTGCTAGCGGTGCTCGGCGGAATCTTCTCTGAGGGGATCGACCTGCCCGGAAGCGGCCTCTTGGCGGCCGTGGTTGTTGGCCCAGCGCTGCCGCATGTCGGGCTGGAGCGGAAGATGATGTCGCGCTGGTTTGATGAGCAGTATGGCAGTGGCTTTCGCTATGCCTACCAGGTGCCGGGGATGGCTCGAGTGGTGCAAGCCGCCGGTCGAGTGATCCGAACTCCGGAGGACGTCGGGGCGATCGTGCTGTACGGGCGTCGCTTTCTTCAGCGGGATTATCAGGCGTTCTTCCCGGATGATTGGGAGCCATTGCGATCCTCTTCTGCGGGGGATGCACTGTGCGGACTGTGGCGCCCAGAGCACCCGGTTACGGATTGAGTCCGTGGACGCTGACCAACATCACGAGATCCGGACCCCGCTGGATGCCCTTGAGGCGGAGATTGTCCGTCGTGACCTCGGTTTGCCCGGAGCAGCATCGCCAGAGGACGTCGTCGCCCTGCGGTACGTGGTCTCGCTGGCTCGCCTGACCACCGTTCGAAATGAGGCCTCGGAGGACGTGGATGTCGCCGATGCACTTGCCCCCCATCGATGGCGGGTGCTCGAGGCACTCCGGCCGCACCTGGAGTCCGACGGGGTAGGGCTCGGTGGCGCATTGCGTCTCCTGCCGCAGCTGCGCCAGGCGACCATCGAGGCCAGGCAGTCCTTGCTGGATGTGGGCACACTGGACAGGGAGAGCCTCGAGCGGGAGATCACCCACAAGAAGCTGGTCGTGGTCGCCGGTGGAGGCGGTGGCTGTGGCTATGGCTACGGCGGTGCCTACACGCTCCTTCATCGAAAGGGTCTTCAGCCTGATCTGATTGCGGGTACATCGATGGGCGCCTTGATGGGACTCTTCCGGGCCCGCTTGAGGGTGTTCGATGGGGCGCCGATGGTGGCGGCTGGCGAGAGCCTGTCCTGGCAGAAGGTCTTCAGGGTACTGGAGCTGGAGAGCCGATACGGGCTGCCTGCAACGCTTCGCTTGTACCTGCGTGCGGCGATTGGTCACCTGTTCACGAACCGTGACGGGTCACCCATGACCTTCAACGATCTGGAGATCCCCATGCTCGTGGTGGTCAGTGGGATCACCGTCGACGGGCTCAAGCATGACCTGGACTGGTACGAGCACTTTCTGGATGATGCCTTTGCCCCGGGTCGCATCCTGCGTCGGTCTCGCATCATGAGGCTGGGCCGTGTGGTCGGCATCCTGCGGGAGATGATGGCCAGTCCCGAGAACCTCCGGGAGATTGTGTTCGGTGCCGATGACCTCACCCGTCAGGCGGACGTCATCGATACGGTGGGCTTCTCCAGTGCCATCCCTGGGCTTATTCACTACGATATTTACCGCGATGATGAGCGAATGCGCCGGCTGCTGGACCGGCTGTATGGGGAGCATGGGATCACCCGCTTGCTTGAGGGGGGGCTGGTGAACAACCTGCCCTGTCGCCCAGCCTATGAGGAGGTCATGAAGGGCCGATTGGGTACGCGGAATCACTTCAGCCTGGCCATCGACTGCTTTGCTCCCGGTCGGAAGAACTTCGTGTTTGCGCCGGTGATGCAGCTGGTGCGCGGCAATGTGAAGGCGAACACGCCATATGCCCACCATGTGCTCAACATGAAGATGCGTCTGAACCCACTGAATCTCGTGCCGGCACCCAAGCTCATGGAGCGGGCCATGAATTGGACGATGGATGAGCTTGAGCCCACCATTCCGATGCTCCAGCAGATGTGCACGACGTTGCCCATTCTCTCGGACTCTTGAGCAGTCAATCGTCGCACGGGATACCATTCGAGCATGCTCAAGCCCTCGACTTCACCCGTGGAGCAGGTCTACACCACGGAGATCGACCCCGGACATGCCAGCGGTGGCCTGCGTCTGTTGTGGGACCACCGGCGGCTGCTGTGGGCATTTGTCGTCAAGGATCTGCGTCATCGGTACGTGGGGAGCTCCATTGGTTTCTTCTGGACGGTGGTGACCCCGCTGCTTGAACTGGCCACCTACACCTTCGTCTTCCACGTGCTGCTCGACATCAAGTTCCACCCCTCGGGTGGTTGGTCAAACTACGCGCTGTTTCTCTTCTCCGGCATGGTGACCTGGTTTGCCTTCACCGAGGGCGTGACTCGTTCGGCCATCTCCATCACCGAGCATGGCCACCTCATCAAGAAGGTGAACTTCCCCGCGGTGGTGTTGCCCGCACACCTCATCATCAGTGCTGTGCTCAATCAGGGAATTCGCATCGGTGTCCTGTGTGCCGCTGCACTTGTCTTGGGCCATGGCCTGTCTTGGCACATCGCGCTCATTCCGTTTGTGGTTGTGGTTCAGATGATGCTCGTTCTGGGGCTGGGCTTGCTGCTTGCGACCACAGGTGTTTACTTCCGGGACATCATCCACTGGCTGAATTCATTCCTGCTGCTGGGCATGTTTGTCACGCCCATCTTCTACCCGGCCAATATCTACCCGCAGCAGTTCAAGTTGCTGCTGCAGCTCAACCCTTTGGCCCACCTGGTGGGTGTGTACCAAGAGCTGTTGCTCAACCAGCGGTTCCCTCATCCACACTCTGTCATCGTGATGGTGATCGTCAGCGTGGTCTGTCTTCTAGTGGGCTACTCGGTGTTTCATCATCACCGGGAAAAATTCCCAGACCTGGTGTGAATCCTGGCGGGATGGGCGGCAGCGAACATGGGGCTGGTGCAGACTCATAGGAGGCGCGCTGGAGGCTCCACACGGTGAACTCGCGATCTCGGAATGCAGGTGGACCAAGGGTCAGCGCCAGTGTCTGCCAGGTGGGGTGGGCGGGGTCGGGCAGACCCCGGTAGGCAACCGCACTGAAGCCCAGTCCGAGCAGGTTGTCGATGTCGGCGCTGGCACACAGAAACTCTTTGGGATGCAGCGGCATCTGCGGGCTTGGCAGTGGGCCGGGGTTCAGCTGCATTCGGAGTGATAGGCGGGCCAGGTAGCTCAGCGCCAGCGCCCCTTCTTTACTGGCGTTCGCTCCGATGGAGACCGGTCGCATGTGGGTCCGCTGGTCCAGCAGAGCCTTGCCGCGTAGCGCGCTGCGATCGGGCGCGAAGGGCAGCTCGAGAACCGCGCCAGGAGTGATGTCCTCAAAGGCGATGGCGGCCACCTTTGTGGGACGGATCTCAAATCGTCTGTCTTCGGTGTGCATGCCGATGAGGTGGTGGGATTGGTCCGCCAGTGCGGCCACCGCCAGTGCGATCGCCACGCTACCTGTGTGGCGTTGCTGCAGCGCCATCGCCCCCTTGGCGGCGAGCAGTCCCAGTGGAATGGCGATGAGTGGCGCCACGGTGGACCAGTCCTCGATCGACTGCAGGACGCCGAAGAGATCCGCCAGGCGCCTGCCCGGTGCGATGTAGGGCGTCGCGGTCGTACCGCCGGCCAGCAGGATGCCCCACACCGCACACAGCCACCAGCCCGCCGCTGCCAGTGGTCGCTCGAATGTGGAGACCGTGGCGAGGATCAGGACGCCGATGGTGGGCAGTGCCATCATCCATGGGCTGAAGGCAGGCTGCAGGTCGGCGGCCACAAAGGACCACAGCGGTGCGCGCAGGTGGGCCGCGGATGTGGTTGGCCCCGCCATGATGGCGCCGTCCGAGCTCCAGATGTGGAACACGCCGGTCAGGATGCCGGGAATCAGGACCATTGCCCAGCGCCGGAAGTCCTTGCGGCCTTGGATGTGTCGACCCACCACCACGGCCATGGGCAGGGCCATGGCGAGCACAAAGAAGCTCATCTGCCAGCGAGAGAGGCATGCCACAGCCAGCAGGACTGCGGCGCCCAGGCCGCTGAGTAGGTCGCGCTCCTTGCTCACCCATCGGTGCAGCAGAGCCAGCTGGGCGGGCAGCAGCAAGGCCGGAAGATCGCCGACGTCGCCAGCCATGATTGCACCCGACCAGCCAAGGCTCGCAGGAATGGCGACCAAGGCCACAACCTGGGCGGTGCCGGTGACGTGTGGGATCACCTGACGCACCAGCATCAGCGTGCCGATGACGCCGACCATCAGCCAGCAGAGGATTGCGCCATTCCACGCCAAGGAGGCTCCCGCAGGGCTCGTGCCGGTCAGGCGACTGATGGCGGCAAACATCCCGAAGTGCGCTGGGCTGGCAGTCTGTGGGACAGCCGGAAGGTGGGGGTATCCAATCTGGGGTGCGGCCGAGCCATCGATCCACATCTCTGCACGCACCCAGCTGGACCACAGGGCATACGGGCCTCGCCCTGCGGCATCTCCAAGCACGTGGTGCAGTGGGTCCTCGATGATGGGGACCAGCGCCAGCGCCAGGAACGTCAGGGCGATCGCGGCGACGAAGTATGGAGAGAGGCGCTTGATCATCGGGCCCAGGGTATCGGAAGTTGGCGGGAAACGCCTATTTTTCGGTGATCTGAGTCAATTTGATGGGGGCGGTTTTGGGTGATTTTGACGCTACTCCGCCCACAATGATGGTCAAGGATGAGGTGGTCGATGCCAGGCTTGGGCCATGTGTGTGGTGCCACGACCCACCCCCTCGGGCACCCTGGAGGCCTCATAGATGGTAGCCTCTGAGCGTGCGCCCCATCATGGACCGAATCCTGCAGCTTCACCGTGCCCGGTACCCGGTGCTCTTGCTCGTCTCGCACGAGGAGGAGCGAACGATGGCGGGCCTGGATGGCTTGGCGGGACAAGAGGGGTGCGAGATCTGGCGGTGGCGCGCCACCGATGGCCTGCGCGGACCGGAAGGCTTCGTGGATGCAAGCCAGGGGCTCGCCAGTGCACTGGCGCATGTCCGCACCCTGAAGTCGCCCGCCTTCTTTGTCTTTCAAGATGTGGACTCTGCGCTAGAGGATCCGATGTGTGCTCGGCACCTGCGGGACCTGGCGCAGCGTGTGGGCGAGCGGGGCCAGATGGTGGTTCTGACCGGATGTCAGTCGAGGGTGCCCGAGAGCTTAGAGAAGGACGTCACCATCATCGACATGCCTCTCCCGGGTCGAGACGATGTGGGCAAGCTCCTGGCCAGTCTGGTCAAGGCCGAGGGAATCGACCTTCCCACCGATCGCTTCTGGCGCTTTGTGGATGGAAGCCTGGGGCTCACCGAGCGCGAGATCAAGCGCCTGCTGGTGCGCATCGCCATCTCTGGAGATGGCTTCTCAGAGGATGATCTGCGGACGTTGGTTCAAGAGAAGCGTCAGGCCATTCGGCGCAGTCGCTTCCTTGAGTTCTGGGATGCCGGCGGCAAGGTGAGCGATGTGGGCGGAATGGATGCCCTGAAGACGTGGCTGGAGAAGCGCTCCCGTGGATTCTCAGAGGAGGCTCGAACCTTTGGTCTCTCGCAGCCCAAGGGTCTGTTCTTGCTGGGTGTTCAGGGTTGCGGAAAGTCGCTGATGGCCAAGGCTGTGGCCGACATGTGGAAGCTGCCCTTGCTGCGCTTGGATGTGGCGGCGGTGTTCCAGGGCCTGGGTCGCGAGGATGAGAGCCTGCGCGAGACGGTGCGGGTGGCAGAGCGGCTGGCGCCCGTGGTGCTGTGGATCGATGAGCTGGAGAAGGGCTTCATGAGCATGGCGGAGACCGGCGGGGGGCAGGCCTTCTCGAGCTTTCTGACCTGGATGCAGGAGAAGACCGAGCCGGTCTTTGTGGTGGCCACGGCAAACGAGGTCGACGCGCTTCCGCCGGAGCTGCTCAGAAAGGGACGCTTTGACGAGATCTTCTTTGTCGACCTGCCCGATGTGCACGAGCGGCTGCAGATCCTCGAGATTCACCTCCGCCTGAGGGGACGGGATCCCCACACATTCGATCTGACCTTGATCGCCGAGGAGACCGAGCGCTTCAGCGGAGCAGAGCTGGAGGAGGTGGTGGTCTCCGGCTTGTTTGATGCCTTCTCCGAGGGCCGAGACCTCAAGTTTGAGGATCTGCTGGATGCGTGTCGGGACACCGTTCCACTGGCGGTGACCATGGACGATAGGATCAAGGCCATCCGCGAGTGGGCTCGACCACGTGCCCGTCGGGCCAGCACCGATAGGCGCCGCGTGGACTTCTTTGAGGACTGGGAGGAGTCCCAGTAGGGGCATCCACCAGACGGTTGCGATACGCCACAAGGGTCAGGAGAAGCATGCGCTGTGCTGTGATCGGATCGGGAAGCTGGGGCACCGCCTTGGCCATTCAGTTGGCTCGCTCAGGCGATGAGGTCTGGATGTGGTGCCGGGATGCGGATCGCGCGGCCGACATGCAGAGTCGCCGAGAGAACGCCCGCTATCTGCCAGGCGTGCCGCTCATCGAGGGCCTGCACATCTCCCACGATCTGGCGCAGGTGCTCGGTGGTGCCAAGGTGGTGGTCGAGGCCGTCCCCAGTCAGTCGGTGCGGCAGGTGATGTCGGTTGCCGGGCCCCTGATGGATGAAGACGCTGTGCTGTGCTGTGCCAGCAAGGGCATCGAGTGCGGCACGCTCATGACGATGCATGAGGTGCTCGAGGAGGTACTCCCGGCCGGCCTGCACCCGCGGGTGTGCTCACTGGCGGGCCCCAGCTTTGCCAAGGAGGTGGCCATCGGCCTTCCCACGGCGGTGGTGGTGGCGGGGCACGATGAGGGTGCAGCCCACCTTGTGGCTGAGGCCTTCCACGGCGGCGTGTTTCGGGTCTACCACACCGATGATGTGCTGGGATCGGAGCTTGGTGGTGCCCTAAAGAACATTGTGGCCATCGCCACCGGGGTCTCCGATGGGATCGGTGCGGGCCTCAATGCCCGGGCGGCGCTCATCACCCGTGGCCTGGCCGAGATCGGCCGCTTGGCCATGGCGCGAGGCGCGCACCCCATGACCATGGCTGGACTGGCCGGGATGGGCGACTTGGTGCTGACGTGCACAGGCGATCTGTCCCGAAACCGCCGGGTCGGGCTGGGACTTGGCCGGGGCCAGACCCTTCCAGAGATCCTCGAGGATCTGGGGCAGGTGGCCGAGGGCGTCAAGACCGCCAAGTCGGCCAGAAATCTGGCCATCCGCGAGGGCGTGGAGATGCCCATCACCGCCGAGGTCTACGCCATGCTCTATGAGGACAAGCCCGTCCCCGATGCGCTCAGAGACCTCCTGGGCCGAGAGCGAAAGGCCGAGCGAGGCTGAGCCCAGGCGCTGGATTTTAAATCTGGCTGTACAACACCTTCTGCAACTAGGCGCTGGCTACTCGCGCTTGGGCACCCAGAGCTGCTGGGGCTTGACTGGGTGTCCGGTCTTGGGACAGAAGACCGACTTGTCCCAGTTCTTTCGCCGTCCGCAGTTGCCTGCGGGCGCCTCGGAGAAGGGCGCTCGCTTGTAGTGGGTGCCCAGGCCCTCCAGTCCCTTCTTGCTCTTGGTTCGAGCGGTGAGGATGGCGCCAAAGTGCTTCTTCTTGATGGCCTTGCGGATGATCCGTGACTCATCGGTCAGCGGGCTGCGCTTGTGGCGGATGTCCCACAGGGCGATGAGCGCCACGCTGCCCTCCTTGCCGGCTTGCTTGGGCAGGTAGGCGCTCCACGGCGCCAGGATCTCGCCGTCGACTTGCTTCAGGCGCTCCACGATCGCATCGCCCGCCAGGCGATCGGCGGTGGTGGGGGCGTAGCGGGTCACGCTCCATCGAGCGGCCCACAGCTGGCCTGCGATGAGGGCGGCGGTGGCCACCTGCATGCCCAGCCCCGGCCACCGGCGTCGGAGAGCGGAGACGGCGAGTGCACCCCACAGGGCCAGAAACCACGTGCCGGGCATCAGCACATTGAGGTAGCCGCCGTGGTGCCCGCGCATCACCATGCACAGCAAGATGGCGAGCACGCCCTGGCTCAGCCAGTACCTGCCGCCGCGCCCCAGCTGCCGAAAGAAGACACCAAAGGCAATGACAGCCAGCCCGCTCGTCCACGGCAGTGCCTTTGCAAGCTCGATGGGGGCGGTCTGGATGAAGCGCTTGAAGACAAACGGGTGGGCGGCCGGCACCTCGAGGATGTAGGTCAGGAACAGCCCGCCCGTCAGCAGGGTCATCACGATGGTGAACAGCAGTGCAGGGCCCGCCGACCAGATGAGGTAGCCAATCGCCCTGGGCCGACCCGCTGAGCGCCACAGCCAGATGATGGCGGGCAGTCCGTAGATGGCCGATGCGTGCTTGGTGGCAAAGGCCAAGAACAGCAGCAGGCCCGCCAGTCGCACCCGCTCCCAGCGCACGAGCACGACCGCCCAGGCCACAAGGCCCATGAGCAAGCCGTCGTTTCGCACCAAGTCCATGAAGCTGCCGGAGTCGGGGTAGCAGGCAAAGAACAGGGCGGCCCCTGCGATGGCCGGCCCCCACCCGCCGCGCTCCCAGCGAACCGCGGCGACGATGGCGGCTGCGGCGGCCACCACGCCGGCAAAGCTCACGGCCCGTCCCAAGGTGTAGCCAAGCTCGACGATGTGCCCGAGCATGCCGACCACAAAGGGGTACAGCGGCGGGTAGATGAACGGGATGAAGTCCACCTCTGGCATTACATACAGGGCCTGCCCGTCGAGCACCCGGTGAGCGTGCAGCAGCATGCCGCCTTCCATCCACTCCAGATCGTAGGGGTAGTCCAGTCGCGACCAGACAGTGCGCACCAGCAAGGTCACGATGGCTGCCGCCATCACCACGATCGGAAGCTCCGCGAGCGCCCGCTGCCAGCGCGGGGTCTCAGGCATCCTTCAGCGCCTGAAGCACCTCGGAGACTATGGCTTCCTCAAGCGGTGTTGATGGTGTGGGATCGGGTGCGACGATGTGCCTGCCCGCCTCGGAGAGCGCTTGATCGAGCGTCATCATCTGACTGGCCGTGACGCGCGCCATGGTCATCCCCGCGCGGGTGCCGGTGTCGGCGGGGCCAATGCCGGTCGGTGAGGGGTTGTTGCAGCCGGTGCAGCTCAAGCATGCATCGGGCAGATCTGCGCCGGGGGTGTCGGCCTTGGCAACAGCCGACGGCGGCCCACCGTATCGCTTGAGGCCCATGCTTCTGAGGTGCACGGCCTCCTTGGGGTCGAGCTCTTGGACCTGGCCCATGTCTCTGGCCGTCTTGGTGATGAGAGCGGTGTGCTCCATGATCTCCAAGCGGCAGAAGGCCTCCATGAGAGTTGTGCCCACGCAGACCGCACCGTGCCGGTCCATCAGGACGGCATCGTGTTGTTGAATGTGTTGGCCGACAATTCCAGCCAAGTCGGCGGTTCCCGTCGTGCGGTAGTCCAGTGTGGGAATGGTGCCCAAGGTCAGCACCACCTCCGGCAGCACGCACTGAGCCATGCTCACGCCGGCCACTGTAAAGGCCACGCTGATGGGTGGATGGGCGTGGATCACCGCTCGCACATCTGACCGGGTGTTGTAGCAGGCCAGGTGCATGGCCATCTCGCTGGTGGGATTGCCCTCACCGCGGATCTTCTTGCCGGTGCGGTCGATGACCACCAGGTCGGCATCGGTCAGCATGCCCTTGTGGCAGCCGGCCTTGGTGCACAGGATGTTGCCATCGGGCAGCACAGCCGAGAGGTTGCCATCGAGTGCCACCAAGAGGTGGCGCTCATAGCAAAGCCGCGAGAAGCGGAGCATTTCCTGGCGGATGTGGGCTTCGGACATGAGGGTGGACTATCGCAGCGAGGGGGAGGGTGCCGAATGGGCAACCCTCATCAGGGCTACTTGCCTCCCGTGTCCGTCTCGGTCTCGGTCTCAGCGGATCCAGTGTCGGCGGGCGCATCGCCGGTGTCGTCGGATGTGCTGTCTCCTGTGTCATCGCCGCCGCTGGAGCTGGCGATACCGGTGGCCTGCAGGTCCAAGCGGAAGTCTCCGGGCGCGGGGCCTTCCGCCTCGGTGTCATTGGAGCGGATGCGGATCTGTCCCGTGGACTCTCCGGGGTTGAGGAAGTGGGCTGTCAGGAGAAACTCTGCGCTCTCTCCTTCGTCCAGGGAGAAGGGCGGCGTGTGCTCATCGGGCATGAATGGGCGGAGATCCCGAAACACAGCCTCTGGTGCAGTGCCTTCCTCGCCCGTGGTCGAGCCTGCGTTGCTGATGGAGATCTCCGTGACCCGGAGTGGTGCTTCGCCTCTACTCGTGATGCGGAAGCCCTCTGTCCCGGGCTGCCCGACGACGACGCGGTCCCAGACCACCATCTCGGGGAAGACCTCGATGATTCCATCCCCGCCCGTAGCCGAGGGGGTATCCTTGCCCTCGCCAAAGCCTTGCTCGCCGCCGCAGGCGATCAGCAGTAGTGACAACAGCGTGCTTCTCATCATGGTCCCTCCAGGAACTGGCCTGAAGGATAGCGCGGAGTTCGCTGGGAAGGTAGCCGTTGATCATGGACTCGCCCCATCCCACCGCAGACGTGGTCATCGAGGTGCCGGCTGGTAGCTTCATCAAGCGCCGGCCGGATGGCTCCACGGACTTTGTCTCTCCGCTGCCCTGTCCCTTCAACTATGGCAGCGTCGTGGGCTCCTTGGCTGCCGACGGGGATCCCCAGGATGCGCTTGTGCTTGGTCCAGCCATGCAGGCAGGCGAGCAGTGCACGGTGAGAGTGTGGGAGAGAGTTCGCTTTGAGGACAACGGCGCGATCGACGACAAGTGGATCTGCGGGGCATCACCACCCACGGAACATGACCGCAAAAGAATTACTCGATTCTTCACCTTTTATGTGTGGGCCAAGCGCGCACTGAATCAACTACGGGGGCGAAAGGGGCCGACGCAATTCCACGGGTTGGCGCCTGTGGGGTTGATGAGTGGGCCGGATGGCACCAAACTGGGTTAGACCCTTTGTCTTCCCACTACGGAGAACAGCAATGATTCGGAGCCTGATCAAGAAGGGCGTTAAGAAGGTCCTGGGCATTGATGCCCCCACCACCAGCTACACCCCGGCCAGTGGCGATGCGCCCAGCGCAGCCACGACCGCTGCGCCAAAGCCTGCGCCAGCCGCCAAGCCGGCGCCCGCAGCAGCGGCTCCGAAGCCAGCGCCCGCCGCAGCCGCGCCCAAGAAGGCGGAGGCCAAGAAGCCAGCAGCCAAGAAGGCGGCGGCGAAGAAGCCCGCAGCGAAGAAGGCGGCGGCGAAGAAGCCCGCAGCCAAGAAGGCGGCGGCGAAGAAGCCCGCAGCCAAGAAGGCGGCGGCGAAGAAGCCCGCAGCCAAGAAGGCGGCGCC
>Ga0163180_10001609_pt1 | contig 12851 bp, 13 predicted proteins | sample AtlANTMetagenome_2_FD_109647 | JGI IMG/M metagenome (GOLD analysis project Ga0163180, IMG submission 109647) | Marine eukaryotic phytoplankton communities from the Atlantic Ocean - Atlantic ANT 4 Metagenome | ecosystem: Environmental > Aquatic > Marine > Oceanic | place: North Atlantic Ocean...
ATCGTCAAATGGAACAAATCAAAGGATGGTTTTTGCTAATATGCACAATGCAATTACAGCTTCATACAGACCCTACTTAGAATATGAAACAGGAACAGTTTCTGCACCTGTTAATAATGCAACATTTTTTGGAACTAATTTCTAATGATTAATAAGATATTAAATATTATAAAAAAGTATAAAGATAAAGATATATCAAGGGTAGGTTATACTGATAATTATGCTGAATTGCAAAAATTGCCTAAAGATAATCCTATAACAATGAATGAAGGATGGGGTTTTGATGGTTATCCAGATGATAGTAAATATGTTAGTTGCTGTGAAAATGCAAAAAATGATATTTTAAATAAATTAAAAAATGAAATAAAAAAGGAATGTAATAATGGATTTTGATGCTAAAATAAAAGAGTTAACAGAAAATGCAAATAAATTTCAAACAGCTTATTTAGAATGCATGGGTGCTATAAAGTTTTTAGTAGTAGAAAGAGATAAACAAAAAAGCAATAAAGATAAAAAAGAAAAGGATAAATAATGTCAAGTTTAACAGGAAGTAGTTTAAAAAATATATATAAAGATTTATTGCACACTTCTAATTCTAATACAGGAATTGGATCAACAATAAAACAAATAACCTGTGGAGATGGAGATACGACTGCTTTGCATTTGTCTGATAGAAACTTGAAGGTACAACCTTCTACAGATACAACTACTAATACTGTTATATACGATGCAAGTGGCAATGCTTTGCTAACTGTTGATTCTACTAATGATTTAGTTAAGGCAGGTGTAGGGCAACATACTGTAAATACTCAATATGCACACTTTGGTATTGGTAGTGGTAATTCTGTTTTTGCAGGAGCTTCTGCTAATACTCATTATGCTATACCATTTAATGGATATGCTAATCAAGGATTGGTTTCTGTAGGCACAGGGACAAACCCTGATACATCTTTGACAATAGCAACAACAGCAGATGATGTTACTTGCTGTTTATGGTATGTTTTAGATAACATCACTATAGATAGAGTCATTTGGTGGGCAGGTGGAGATGCTTCTGGTAACGATACTATGAGGTGTCATTTGCAAAGCTTTTCAATAGATTCAGGTAATGGAAGTACAAGTGGTGATTTGTCAAGTGGGGTGGTTTTAGCTGATGGTGGAGACATATCAGGTTCAGGGTATGAACAAGCATACTATCAACAGATGACTATACAATCAGCAAATATAGATGCAGGTAAAGCTATAATGTTTATGTTTAGATCAGATTCAGTAAATTCAGATTTTTCAATTAATGCAACAATTAAATATCATTTAAGGTAAAAGGAGAGGTAATGGCACAAGGAAATATAAGTTTAAATGTATTGGGAAACTCTTTTGATAAAGAGAAAAAATACAATAATGTTTTTGAAAATTCCCAGGAAGTAGATAGTACAGATGGTTTTATAAATGTATTATCTGTAAGCACAACAAAAGGAGCAAATACAGTTAGTAATATAAAAGCTCTTTGTGTATACAATGAAGGTAATGTGGGAGCAGAATTGCAGTTCACATATCAGGAGTGGAAAAATAATTCAAATACAGATGATGCAAATTCTGTAGACACAGGAGGTGGAGCTACAGTAACAAGGTATGCTACTATGTTGCTACAAGCAGGTGAGTTTATATATTTACCACATGGTAGGTTATTAGGTTATAATGCAGATGCTTCAGGTGCTAATGCTACTTCTATAACAAATGTTGCTCCTAATAGTAATGAATATACACCAGTTGCTGATGAGCTTATAAATGGTGGTATAAATGCTTCTGTTACAACTGTTGCTGTTGATGATGGAGATTATTTTAAAAGAGGTGATTTAATTAGATTAGAAGATGAAATATTAGAAGTAACTTCAATATCAACAAATAATTTAACAGTTATAAGAGGAACACATGGTTCTACTAAAGCAACACATTCTGATGATACAGCTATAAGGTTTCCATTTTTTAATGCTTACAATAATTACAATAGATATACAGTTGCACAAACTAATAAAAATGGAAAATTTAAAGCTATGAACTTTTTTGGTTATGGGAGAACAGCAGATTCTATATCAGATGGAATAGTTCCTGGTTCAGTATCTTTTAAATTTTATAGTCAAGGATACCAAGAAGTTGGATTGTCAGGTATAACACCAAATACCAATTCTGGATTGTCATCAAGTACAACATATTATTTTAATATAGATGTAGATGGTAGTGGAAGTCCAAAAGAGGTTAGCTTTACCACCGATTCAAGTAATGTTAATTTTGGTGGTAAAAATGGAATTATAAATAAAATACAAGATTATTTTGATCAGCAGTTTTATACAGAAGGTAGCTGTCTTTTTGAAAAACGAGTTACAGTTGGTATCGTTGATGGTGATATAAGATTTACATCAGGATCAAGATTATCTACTTCTGCGATAGCCTTAACAGCAGGAACAAGTGGAACTGCTAATACAGATGAGCTTTTTGATGGAACAAATCAAATAGGAAGATTCCCTGCTGTTGTAGAATCAGCAGTAGAAGCAAAGCTACCTGATGATACTATATTTGATCCTGTAACATATGAAGAAAATCCTAATATAGGGGCTTTTATGTATGATGATGGAAATGGTAATTTAGTTGGTGCTGGAACAGGAAGTATAAACTATGAGACAGGATCTGTAGACTTCACATCGTTTCCTAATGCTGAATATGTAGTTTCTGCAACTTATTTATCTGCTCATAGTGGTGGAACAAATGTATCAACTGCAAATGGTCATAACCATTTAACATCAGTTGGTGCTCGTAGTACAAATCAAAAACTAAATGCTAAAATTAAAGTAATAGCATTAAATTAAGGAGGAATAGATTATGCCTTATGGTAAAGGAACTTATGGTAAAAAAAGAGGAAGACCCTCAAAAAAAAGAATGATGAAAAAGAAAAAAGTAGTTAGAAGAAAGAAAAAATGAAATGGCTAAATATAAAGGAAAATCGGTTCGATTAAATAAACCAACAAGGATTGCAAAAGGTCAACCAGGATATGGTAGAAAGAAATTCAAAGTATTTGTTAAGAGTGGTGAAAAAGTAAAGAAAGTAATGTTTGGTGATCCTAATATGAGAATAAAAAAATCAAGTCCTGAAAGAAGAAAGTCATTCAGAGCAAGACATAAATGCTCAACTGCTAAGGATAAAACAACTGCAAGATACTGGTCTTGCAAAAAATGGTAAAGGAGAATAAATGGCAACAGCACCTACATATTGTACACACAGACAATTAAAAGATGTGTTTCCACAAGTTGATTCTTTTGATAATAAAAAGAATTTATATGGATGGACTGAAGTAACAACAAATAAATATGCTTCACATAATAGTGGCTTAACAACACAATTATTTGCTAATGGAGAAGATTTAGGTTCTGCACAATCTGCACATACTGATTTAAATGTTGAAGGAGAATGGTTTTACAATTCTGCTGAAGATATAACTTATTATTATTCAGCATCTGACCCAAATAATAAACTAATGGAATCAGGGGAAGAATTTTCTACTTTAATTACAAGAATTACAGCAAATGCAAGTAGATATTTAGATAGTAGATTAGACCCTAACTTACCTAAAGAGCAATTAAAAGATAAATCAGGTAATTTTGATTATATTATAATAAGAACTACAGCTTTAATAAGTGCTGTATTTTTAATTAGAAGTCATGACCCTGCATCTGAGATAGCTGATAAAATGGAAGAAGAAGCTGACAAGAATATAGAACTATTAAATACAGGTAAAGCAAGTTTGTCTTGGCAAACTACAGGTGATTCATCTAAAGGTGTAATAAGAGAAGTTGGAACTATATCAGGAGCTTTAAGACCTGTAGAAACAAGAGGAAGATATTCAGGTACTTGGGATTTGGTAAAAGTTATAGTTACTACAGGAGGTGTTTTAGGAACTGCTAAATTTTCTGTATATAATAAAAGTGGTGACAAATTAAAAGACAACTTATTATTATCTAACGAAGTTATAACTGGGGACTTTCAAAGTCTTGCAGGAGGATTACAAATAAGATGGGGTGGGTCTGCTGATGATTCTTCAGCTACAGTCGATGATGAATTTGAAGTTGAGGTTGCAGGATATAATGAAGTTAATGATCTAAATCATACTACAAGCAGAAAAATGACAAGAGGTGGTGTTGGAGTATATGGAAATAAAGGAACTTAATCATGGCAGATAATAGATGGAAAATGATTTTAGATAAATTAGAAGCTGTATTAGAAAGTGAATTTAAAAATGCTTTACCAGTTTATAAAGGTGTAGAGATACCTAAAGGTATAAACCAAGCTATACAACTAATACCTGATAGCTCTGCTTTATCTGAATATATGACAAACTCAGAAACCAGGGAATATACTATAAATGTTAAATATGTTTTTGCAGAAGCCAATGTTAATGAAAGAGCTTTAGATCATATATTAAACCAAGTAGAAAGGGTAGAAGCTTTAATACACAGTAACATGGCTATGGTATTGTCTAATAGTAGTAGAGCTTTTAATTGCAGATTTGAAAGTACAGATTTAAATACTGAAGCTGATTCAGGTATTTATGTAACTCAATGGGTGTGGAAATGTCAACACCAAGGTAATTATTCTTAGGAGAATAGATGAAAATTAAATTAAAAAATTTGGAAAAACCAATTAAAACACCCTGGTGTTTTTATAGTTGGGGATATTGTCCAGATACAATAAATAAAATAAACTCAGGTAAACAAGTTGTGGTTGAAGTAGTGCCAAAATCTGCTTGGGAATATGTAGAAGAAGTTAAGCTTAAAAAAAATAAAACAAAAAAGGAGAATAAATAATGTCTATTTCAACAGCAAGTTATTCGCCAAAAGAATTTCAAGTTTTAATAGCAGAACAAGATGCTTTTGGCACAATGGAAGGAAGTAATGATTATCATGCTATGGATGTAGATTCTATTGGTAGTCCATCTTTAAATCCTACACAGGCTTTAGATGTAAGGACTGGTGGTAGAACTTTACTTGTAGATGATTTTTTCCAAGATAGCAAATCAGCTATTAAGGAATTATCTGTATCAGGTACAGCTACAACAGAAGTTCTTGATATGTTACTTGAAAATATAATGGGTGAAGCAGAAACTTCTGCAAGTGGTGTTTATACATTTGCTTCAAATGCTGTAACACAAAATGTAGGAGTAGGTGATTCAAGTCAAGGAGGAACTTTAATATCTTTAGTTATAAAATCAGCATTTGGAACTAATGCAGATTTATCATTTAAAGATTGTGTTGTAACTTCGTTAAATCTTTCTGGTGATACGAGTACAGAAGGAGGTCGTGTTAAATTTTCCTGTACTATAAAAACTGGAAGTGTTGTAGAGGATTTAACAGATGCTACTACAACAGTTAATACAGCTATTTCAGCAAATAAATATGTAATGTCATCTTGGGTTGCAGGTTACAGACAATTAGTTGGTGTAAATAACTTAGTAGTTCAATCATTTAGTTTAAATATAGAAAATGATGCATCTTTTGCAGGATTAGTAGCAACTGGGTATGAGCTTGTTTCAAGAGCAGGTGAATTTTCAGCTACATTAGATTCTACTATTAAGTATGATGATAAATGTGAGGATTTCTTTGAAAAGCTAAATAATCAAACTACTGGATCTACTGGTGCTACATTATTAAATCATCAAGCAGGTATGGCTGATGCTAATTTTGGTATTAGTATGCCTAATTCAATGTTAACTAATGTTTCATTTAACGAAGGTGATATTATGATGTTAGATGTATCAGTTAAAGCTTTAGGTTCTGGATCAACAGCATTATTAGAAGTTGCTTGTTAATTAAATAAAGAGGAAACATGGCAGAAAAAAGTAAACTTAAAAACAATGAAGTAAAACTAAAATCAGGCAAAGTAGTAAAACTAAAAACTTTAACTATAGATGTCAGAGATGAATGTTTAGATAATGTTCAATTTATCTTTGATGACGATGGTAATGTTAAAGGTGTTACTGCAATGCAGAAAACAATAACACAATGGATGAGAGCAATGATAGATGGTGATATATCTGATAATGCTTTACTAAAGTTTTCTATGCAAGATAGAAGTGAGTTCTTTTCTTATGTGCAAAACCAATTGTTTTTGGGGGAAAATTAGCCCTCCAACTTGAACTAAATGTTTTAGCAAAAAGTTGTGGGGGCTGTGGCTATTGTGATTTTCCATATAAAGCAGAAGTACCAATTTCTGGTTATGGAATAAAAGAGTTTAAATCTGAAGATGATGTTTGGGATGTTATTAGTTTATTATCTAATGAAATAAAAGAAACTAATGAGAAAACAGGCAAGAACTTTGATGTATCAGACTCAATAAGAGCTCAAATACCTTTTTTTAGCTGTTATAACCACTTATTTGATGCAAATATGCAGAAAGATATACAAAGGTATGTCTACTGCAAAGATAACTCAGTATCACCATATTCTGGTGATTATGGAGATCAACCATATGATTGGGTGCAAAAGTATTTTGTAATTAAAAGTGCATTTGCCAAATTAGAAAAGAATTTAATAGAAAAAAATAAACAAAAGGTAAAAAATGGCTGACGATAGAATAACGATATTTTTTGAACCAAAAGGTCATAAACAATTAATACAGGCTATGAATGCTTTAGCCAGATCACAAAAAAGGCTTACTCGTAATACAAAAAGCAGTTCCAGGTCTATGGTTCGTAACTCCAGGAATGTAAAAAAAGCAAGAAAAGAATTTAATTTATTAGGTGGAACTTTATCAGTTGTAAGATCAAAACTATTGGTCTGGGCTTTTGCTATGCAATTAGTCAATAAAACTGTTGGGGCAACTATAAGGTTAGCCATGAAACAGGAAGATGCTGAAAAGAAACTTTCAGTACAACTTGGATATACAAGTCAAATTTTACAAACCTATGCTTCAGACTTGCAAAAAGTAACACAGTTTGGAGATGAAGAAATATTATCTGTCATGGGTCAAATATCTGCTTTTACTAAAAATGAAGAACAAATAAAAAAACTAACACAAGCTACATTAGATTTATCTGAAGGTATGGGTATGAACCTGAATGAAGCAGGTATGCTAATAGGAAAAACATTTGGTTCAACAACTAACTCACTTAGCAGGTATGGTATATCAGTAAAAGGTGCATCAAGTAGTACAAAAAGATTAGAGTCACTTACAGACAATGTACAAATGAAATATGGTGACCTGTCTAAAAATATAGATACTACAAGCAAAGCAGTAAAGCAAATGAAGAATGCTTTAGGGGATGCAGGTGAAGAAATAGGTGAAGCTTTTCTTCCTATGACTAAAAGAATATCTATTGAAATGACCAACTTTACTCAAAATAGTCTTATCCCATTTATAAATACAGTAAAATCAATAGACTTTGCACAAACATCAACAAATATAATGAATAATGGGCAATTGGCAGTTGATTTTATGATCCGAGCATTTGCTATATTGCCAAAAGCTTTAACTATAGTTGCAAAAATGATGTGGAGAGCACTTGTAGATAATTATGTAATTCCTGTTTTTAACTTTTTTAAATCTATGTCTACAGAGTTTGCTGACCTCGTTTTTGACAATATGAAGTTATTGGGACTTGAAATGGCAAGAGGATTAATGGAAGGTTTTAATACTGTAGTATCTTTAGCTCCAAAATTATTTGAATTTTTAGGTATAGAACAATTTGATGCAGGGTTAAAAAACATAGAATCAAAAATAGTTGAGACTCAAATGGCTGTTGGAAATAACAGATTGTTTAAATTATTTAAAGATCAATTTGAAACAGACATAGAGACAATGGATGATGTTATGTTAGCTTTTGCTAAAGCTTATAAAGATACAATAGGACAATTAGTTACTTTTACCGATGAAAGCAGTTCTGGTGGTGGTGCAGGAGGAACAGAAGAAAAGAAAGGATTTTTTGCTAAATTGTTTGGAATGACAGATGAGCAAAAAGAAAAATTCATATCTGATTATAAACAAATGCAACAAGCAATAATGAGTGTTGCAAAAGCTTATGAAACAATGACTTTGCAAAATATTAACAATGCTAAAAAAGAAGAACTTGAAAGAGCTAATGGCATAAGGTCTGAAAGAAGAAGACAAAAAGAAATAGACAGAATAAATGAAGAATATAATAAAAAAACAAAAAAAGCTAAAGAGGATATGAAAGAAATTAAAGTTGCAGAAGCTATTTCTAATACTGCTTTAGGTATAACAAAAGCATATACAGACCCAGGTGGTGTTGCTGGTTGGATAATGGCAAGTTTAATTGCTATACAAGGTGGTTTGCAAATAGCTACTATAAAAGCACAAAAATATGCATATGGTGGTATGGTTGGTGGCAATAGACATTCTCAAGGTGGCACTATGATTGAAGCAGAAAGAGGTGAATATGTTGTGTCTCGTAGAGGTGTTGATGCTATTGGTTTACAAGCTTTAAACAGAATAAATTCTGGACAAGTTGGTGGTGCTTCTGTAGTTATAAACAATCCAATACTATCTAAAGATGTAGTAGAAGACGAACTTATACCTCAAATTAAAAATGCAATAAGAAAAGGATATGGATTTTAATGTTACCAATAAACGAAAAGTTTGAAAAAGATATACAAAGAAAAAACACTTTTGCTTATCCATTAATTATTATAGATCAAGAATTTTATATTTCTACTGTTAGGGAAATAATAAAGGTAGATAATAATCCTGTTGAGTTTAAAGAATATGGATTAGTAGTATCCAGTATAAAAGAATCTATAGATATAGAAGATCACTCATTTAGAACTTCTGATGTTACTTTATCTTTAAACAACTTTCCACATAAAAATGGCAGAGCAAGTGATAATCTTATAAATAAAATAAATAAATCTGTTGAAATTTATTATAAATCACAATCCTGTGAAACATTAGAAGATTGTTTATTTATATATAAAGGTTCTATAAAGACTATAACACATGATGAATCAACATTATCTATAATTTTAGAAGATTCTACAGATATTAAATTACACAAAGATGTTCCTATTGCTAATTTAGGTTTTAACAAAAATGTTTTTAGTAAAAATTATATAAATAGACCAATCCCAATAACATATGGTGAAGTACAAAAAGCACCTGTTATACCTTGGATTGATACTGTTGGTAGTTCTGGTTTAACAAATCTATCAATGATTGCAGATGATTGCGAAACAGTTACAGGTAGTAATAGAGGTATTTATATAAAAGATTTTAATAACCCTGATTTTATACCTGAATTACAATTTGAGTCTGATCCTAACAATGAAAGTTTTTTTTATATTTACAAAGGTGATTATTTAAGAGTTTTACAAGAATACAATGATAGTGTAGAACAAGCATTAGATGATACACAAGAAGCTTTATATTCAGATAAAAGTCAATATTCTATAGATTCAAGTGGTCAATTTATTAGTATAAATAAAGTATATAAAAGTGGATTTCCTGAAAACCCTCCTGCATCAAATCAATTTCAAACAGTTACTCTACTTAGACCAAATCAAGCAGAATTATTAAGGTCTGAAAGTGGTGTAGCAGAAGATGGTAATATTGGTAGTATTATAAATATTGATCCACCAACTGGAATTTTAAGACCAGAAGCTTCAATAGACAGTAATGATAATCCTACAGTATTTTTTGACACAGGTGATAAAGATGAGTTTACTACATTTTCTGAAATACCTAATAGCGAAACAATTCCTGATAATGTGCAAATAGATAACAATCAATTTATTGTAAATTTATTTACTAATTATAATACACAAGCAAGTAGACAAGGAATTTGGTCTCCTGGAATTGCAACAGCAGAAGCAAATTATTTATGGTTAATATGTTCATGGCTACAGACAAATGCACATCTTTTAAATATAAGATTTATAAATGCTCCATCTGGAAATATGATTATAACAAGGGCATCTGCAAAATCAATAGAAATGGGATTGCGAAATAATGGTGAGGGACAAATATTTAAATGCTACAATGGTGAAAAAGTTTTAATTCAACATCAATATGCTTTAAGTGAAGGCTTTAGGGATGCTTGGATACAAGCTTGTCCAGGTATTACTGGTGATGAATCAGTTACACGAGAATGGATGCCAGATGCTCCAGATTATGCACAACCTGATCAACCTTATAATTTAGGGCATGAATATTTTCCTGATGATGTTGGTCAAACAATGTATCCTGATAGTGAGTCTGCTATATGGTATGGATCATCAGTTCATGGAGGATATCAATATTCTCCTACCTATTATTATAATAATGAAGATATATTTGGCAATCAAGATAAAGAGCCTATTTATCCTCAAACTGTTTATAAAATAGAGTGTGACCTTGATGATGATAATAATTTGCAGGATGTATCTACTATATATGTAGGGCAATGGAATAATACAATGGATGGAGCTTTACAATCTGATGAAAGATGGATAAATTTATTTTACGATGAAGAATATCCAGATAAAGATTATTTATTTGAAGCAAATGATTTTGCTACATTTACACCTTTTCAAATTAGATCTAAACATCTTGATGATGATGACACTAATTTTGTTGGTACTAAGTATGGGGCTTACTGGAATGGTGTTGATATAAATACTAAAAATGGAACACCTTTTAATGAACCTTCTGATAGAATATCTAATGGTGCTTTTGCAGGAGGTTATGGTAAGTATACTAATTCAGATGATAGAATTCAAATGGATGGATTATGTGGATTTGATAATCAAACAGGTGGAAACTCTGGTGGACAATCATGGTGGATGATTGTTGATGAACCTATTAGCTCAGGAAATGTGTGTTCAAATATATCTGGACAATTTGGAAATTATTTAGGTGAATTTATTGATGATAATTGCAAAACATCTATAAAAAAAGGAACTTTTATACCTTGCAATTGCAAATTTAGTACTTCTCAGACAGGTGTAAATTATAATTATGATTATATATATACAAATGATTTTCAAACTGTAAATTTAACTGTAGGGAGTACAAGTGTTGCAGAGCAAAGGTTATCCTTGTTTTTTCCTTTTTCTGACATAGAATCTTCAGATGCTTTAACAGGTGAAACAAGTACATTTGTTTATGGATCATTAAATGTTAATCTTCCGATTGAATCAGGGAGTAATGACAATCCAACACACTTAACAGATGTTAATGATGATTTACTTGTACAAGCTTATGCAGTAAATAAACTTGGTCAAGATAATTTAAATTATAACTCTGAGTTTCCAGGAAGCTCTGAATGGGCAACTAACCTTATAAAGATTGAAGGAAATAACACAATATTTACTGATGGTGGTGAATTGACCTGGGATGTTAGAACTTTTATAGAAGAAAACAATGATTTAAACAATCAATTTTCTTCTTTAGATGAATATAAAATACCAGATTGGGATGCACCTGATGCATTTAATGCTTTAGCTCTTGTTTATAGATTAAGAAGTGATAATCCTAACATTGAGCATAGGTCAAAAATAAAAACAAACATACATACTATAGGGTTATTGCAATATTCTGTATTTGAAAATGTTTTTGAATCTGAATTTTATGCTGATGTTTTAGGAAGATCAGATGAAAATGGTATTTACACAGGTATTCCTGGCTCTGTTATTTCAAACCCTGCTGATGTTTTATATCATTTAATAGAAAAAGAATTAAATGCAGAAGAAATAACAGATTTGCAATCTTTAGAAAATGCAAGATTAGAAAATGTAGATATAAATCTATCTTTTTCAGTTAAAGAAAAAATAAACTCCAAGGAATTGATACAAGAAATAGCTAAAAACTCAAGATTGTTTCCTAAATTTAATTTTAATGGTGATTTTAGTTTTGCTAACATAAAAAATGTTTATAGTGATTCTGATGAAATAATTAAACAAGATGATATAATTGCTTTTTCTTTTACAAGAACTCCATCTTCAAATATTAAAACATTAGTTAATGTTAAATACAAAAAAGATTATGCTACAGATGAATTTAAAAGAGAAACTGGGTATTGTGATGGTCATGATTTTTTTGGTAATGGAGATGATAATTCTCTTGTTTATAAAAATGATGAATGGGGACAAAATGGATATGATTACAATGCCCTTGGTTTAAAAAGAGAAGATAATATATTTGAATTTGAAAGCAATTACATAAGAGATTATGCATCTGCTGTATCTGTAAGAAATTATATATATTTACTAAATTGCAATCAACATACAATTGTTAAATGTACATTGCCTTTAAAGTATATGAAGTTAGAAGTAGGAGATATAATAGAATTTGACAAATTAAATAATAATGTAAAAGCTTTTGGAGAAGATTACACTAAAGAAAACATAAGAAATGGTCAAAAAATATATAAATATTTTGTAATAAGTTCTATAAATAAATCATCTAAAAATATAAAATTAGAATGTATGCAACTACATGAACTTGTTGGTGACTTTACAGCAGGTAATGGTAGTGTAACAAGAAGAAGCACAGAAGGTGTAGAATATTATAATGTAGATAACTTGGAACTTACATATGCAAACTCACATATAACTTATGGTGACTTAGATATATACGAAGACATTATGATTGGTCAAGATAAATATTTGACATCTAATCAAAAGTTAATTGCTGATTTAACTGGAGATGGTTCTATAGACCAAATGGATACAAATATTATAAATACAATTTTAGATGGAGTTATCCCTGCTTTAGGAGACATAAGTGCAGATGGTTTAGTTAATGTTACAGACATAGTAATATTATCAGAATATCTTATAAGTCAAGATTCAGACAGTATTATTGAATCTATAGC
>Ga0163180_10001610_pt1 | contig 12848 bp, 13 predicted proteins | sample AtlANTMetagenome_2_FD_109647 | JGI IMG/M metagenome (GOLD analysis project Ga0163180, IMG submission 109647) | Marine eukaryotic phytoplankton communities from the Atlantic Ocean - Atlantic ANT 4 Metagenome | ecosystem: Environmental > Aquatic > Marine > Oceanic | place: North Atlantic Ocean...
CCAGACGAGCTTGTTGAAAATTTTGAATATCCCCCATTCTTCTTAGAGAATTATGATTTACAGGAAAAATATGGAAAAGTTTCATGGAGCATAAGAAATGTATACAATGGGTATCTCGGATTTTTTGATGGTAAAGCTGTTAACTTAGAACCCTTATCAGCCAAAAAAAGAGCAAAACATATTTATGAACTTATTGGTTCAAAAAAACAATTAATATCTGAAATAAATAAAGCTAATCTATCAAAAAATTATCAATGGGCTGCTGAGTTAAGCGACATAGGATTATTAAACTTTCCAAATGATAATGAAATTAAAAATCTATATAGTATTTCACTTGAAAATCTTTCACTAGTTGAAACTAATCCTATAGCTAGAAATTACTATCTATCTGAATCATATGAGTTAGTAAATAAGATAAATCCCTCATTGGAATACACTGTTTCTGCTGAGCAAGCTAAAAATATTCCACTAAGCACATTTTTTGATGCTATGGGTCCAAGACTTAATCCGGATAAAGCTAAAAATAAGCTAATTAAGGTTGGATTTGATATAACAGATTCAAATGAAAAATTTGGTGTTATTGTTAGGAATCAAATAGCTGAAATTTCAAGCTCTTACGATAACAGTTTTGATGTTGTAGTAACAGTTGATTCTAATACTTGGAAAGGAATTGTTTTAAAAACTGTTGGTCCTGCACAAGCAATAGCATCAGGTAAGTTAAAAATTGAAGGAGAATCTATTAAATTTTTACAATTCTCTTCTCTTTTTAATAACGATTAATAATCTATAAGAGTTATTACTTCGCCAAACTTTTCAGCAAGCTTCTTTGATCCACCTAATTTAGGCAAGTCAATTAAAGCAATTATATGAACCTCTGATGCGCCCAATTCTTGACATAATTCAGCAGTTGCCATAGCAGTACCGCCTGTTGCAATCAAATCATCGACAACTAGCACCTTATCACCTTCTGATATAGCATCTTCATGTATATGTACTGTATTTGTACCATATTCTAATGAGAAAAATTTTTCTGCTGCTTTTCTTGGCAACTTTCCAGGCTTTCTGGCTAACACAAAAGATTTTGACAAAGCATATGCAATTGGTCCAGACCAGAAAAATCCTCTAGATTCAACTCCAACTACTCTATTAAAATCTAAATGTTTAACCTTATCAACCATGATATCTACAGTTGATTTAAAAGCATCAGGATTTTCTAATAGCGTAGTTATATCTTTAAAAACTATACCCTTAATAGGATAATCTTTAACAATCGTTATTGTTTCTTTTATTTGTTCTATTTTCATATTTATTGCGCGCATAATACGCAAATATCAGATTAATTCAAACACTAATTATAATAGTAAATTTTAGTATTACTTTATCTAACTTATTTTATATATATTATTTTCTCTTAATAATGAAAAAACTTAAGACAAGAAAAGATTTTGGGGAAAGAACTCTATCAATATTTAATACCTTGACTCAAAATATGACAACGCCTCATCATGAAGAGGCTCGTAGATTCTTCCTGCAATCTGCTACTACTCGGGCAACTTGTTTTTACATTATGTCACACTTTTTTAACAAAAAGCATTTTACAGCATCAGATGTATACACAGACTTAAGTCCTAAGTTTGGATCAAAATCATCAATAGTAAATTTTATATCTCTAGGATTTAAAAAAGGATATTTTTTGTATGAAAGTTGCGGTATTGATAAAAGAAAAAAATATCTTTTTCCAGATGATGAGTTTGTTAAAATCTGGTGTGGATTTATCGCAAGCTTAGATGGTTCCTCAATTGATGATTCAATAGATTGGGACAAAGTGTGTGAAAAACACTAGTCTTTCAAGAAAACTATTTTATAATCCTGCCTTAAGCTTGAATATTATGCTTTTCACACAGACCAGATAAAAAACCCCATAGCACTTTAACTGTAGACAAGCCAGCTTCTTTGGCTAGGAGTTTTTCTTCATCTGAAAGCTTATTCATTAATTCAGCGCTCTGTTCTCTATGTTCAACATCAGCATCTTTATGAACAACAAAATATTCTAACCCTTCAACTGATGATACATCATAATGATCCACAAGTCCTTTAATTTTAGTATCTGCAATTTCAGGAACCTGTCTTTCATATGCATATAAAGCACCTAATCCTTCTGCGTAAGTTGATCTAGAAAGTCTGAAAAAATTGTCAATCATTTCTTTGGTGAAATGTTCATGTTCAACTGTTTCAACAGAATTTTTATCTGCTCCAACTGCTAATGCAAACTGCTTCCAAAGCATTGGGTGGTCTTTGTTGAAATCTTCTTCATCGCTAAGATTATCAAGTAAAATTTTTCTATTTTCTATATCTTCGCAAATTGAATGTGTAGCACTAATATAGCGAGGAAACGCCTTGATGTGCTGATAGTACTGTTCCGCGTAATCTTTTAATATTTCTTGGTTTAGTTCTCCATTATTCCATGCTACATAGAATGGATGTTTTAATAAATGAAATTCATCTAGTTGTTGATTTAATTTTTCTAGATACATTGTTTCTCCTAGTTTAGTTGGCTACCATTATTAATCTATATATTAAAATTAATTAATTCAATCACCCTTTTATTTGATCGTAAGCTTTTAAAGCAATATCTCTTGATTTTTCAATAGAAACAATCGGTTTTGGATAATCTTTTCCATAATCAATATTAGCTTGCTCAAAAACTGAATCATCAGCTTCCCAAGGAGCAAATAAATATTTTGAAGGTAGGTTCTGTAGCTCAGGCACAAATTGTTTAGTATACGTTCCATCTGGATCAAATTTCTTACCCTGCAAGATAGGGTTAAATATTCTAAAATAAGGTGCAGCATCAGCTCCACTACCCGCTGTCCACTGCCAACTAGCAGTATTATTAGCTAAATCTGCATCACATAAGCAATCATTAAACCATTCCAGTCCAACTCTCCAATCAATAAGTAGATTTTTAACAAGAAAAGAAGCGACAATCATTCTTACCCTATTATGCATATATCCAGTTTTCCACAACTGTCTCATTCCGGCATCTACAATAGGATATCCGGTTTTTCCTTTTTGCCAAGCAACAAGATAATTTTGATTTAAAGACCAGGGAAATTTATCAAAACGCTTATTTAGATTTTCCGTACACATTTCTGGAAAATGATAAATTAGATAATAGGAAAATTCTCTCCATCCTAGCTCGCTGTGAAAATGCCCAACATCTTTTTCAGGACATATATCCTTATTATCATGCCAAATTTGATGGGGCGAAATTTCACCAAAATGCAGATGAGGCGATAAAACTGATACATTTTCCTTTGAAGGAAAATTTCTCCCCTCTTTATATCCATTTAAACCATTATCCCTAAAGTGAAGGTATTTATCCATTGCAGCTCTCTCTCCTACATTCCAATACTCATCAAACTTATCTTTCCAGTGGTGTTTTGGCAAAAGATCTAATGATTTTATATCAATCGACAAACTAGACTTTTCAGAAAAATTTATTTTTTTAAAAGTGGTAATAGCTTCTCTTGGACCTGAGTGTTTTTTTAAACATCCTTTTTTGTAAAATGGAGAAAACACTTTGTATGGAGTTTGATCATCTTTAAGTATTTCCCAAGGCTCCCAAAGCAATGTACTATTAAAGGTTTTAACAGTAATCTTGCTTTCTTTAAGAAATTTTTTAATTTCTGTATCTCTTTTTATTTCCCAAGGACTATAACATCTATTCCATGAAAAAGATTCAATATCATACGAAGTAATTAGTTCTTTAATAATTTCAAGAGGATTTCCCGAAAAAAAGTTTATTTGATTATCTAATGAATTGTCAAGTGAATGCAAGGAATGATGAAGCCACCAAGCGCTTGCTTCGCCAAGATTAAATTCTTTTTGAGTGTTATTTACCGTATCAAGTATAAACACTGGCATTACAGAGCCATTTTGGGCTGCAAAATCTAAGGAAGGGTTATCATTAATCCTTAAATCTTTTCTAAACCAATGAACTGCAATTTTACTCATCAAAAATATCGTTTAAAGTACTTGCTAATCTTACTCCTGCTGTAAACAACTGTAATTTTACTAAATCAAAGTTTTGGTAAATATAATCATAACCTAAATTTTCTTTTTCTTGAACTTCATAATAAACTTTGTTTACAATTTTTTGAGACTCATCAATCCATTCATCTTCAGTCATTAATTTAATGTCTGCTGCATCAAAATTGTTTTGTAGATGATTTGCCAATTCAGTATAACTCATTTGAAAGTCATCAATAATATGTGTATCCCAAACCCTGTGAAGATTTGTATCCTTTCCAAACCATTTTACTTTAATATCATTTCCCCCTCTGTCCTCTGCTCTACCAACATGAAGTGGTTGATGTATATCGCCTACAAGGTGTACAAGAAAACGTAAGTAAAATGCTTTTTCTTCAACACTAACATTAGAATCTTTTAGTTTAGCTTTACAGGTTTTAATTGCCTGAACCACATCACCTTTTGAAGACTTCTTTGAATCTACATATCTAACATTGTAAGGCATATTGACATAGTGCCATGCACTATACTTTCTAAAGTTTGGGTTAGATCGCATTTCATCAGCCCAAGTACTAGCTACAGCTAAAGAGGGATCTTTTAAAATTTTTTTAATCTCTAAACGAGTCTTTTCAGTCAAATAAGATTCTGCTACTTCACCAGTTGCTCTATGACCAGTTTTTCCCCAAGGATAAAGAAGGGAAAACATTAAGACAAAGCATATAATTTTATTTTTCATTTTTTCTCAATTTTAGACTTATTATATCTACACTTCTCACTACAATATATTACATCTTTCCATGTTTTTTTCCATTTCTTTCTCCAGTTAAATGAAAACCCACAGACAGGACAAATTTTTGAAGGAAGATTTACTTTTTTCAACTTAGAAAATTAATTTGTTTTCTTTAAATCAAAAAGAGTTTTTAAACCATAAAAAATCTATAGAAGCAAAAAAATTAAATAATTTCATCAACTTGTTCCATTTTTAACCCAATTGCTTCAATTTCTGTGAGGGGAATCTTCCCTTTATTCTCAGCTACAACTCTAAAACCATAAGATTCATATAGTGCGATTGCTCTAAAATTATTTTTAAGCACAGTTACTTTAGCGGGTTTTGAAGCTTTATTTAATGCAAAATCAAGCAACCTTCTTCCATATCCATTGCGAAAAAATTTAGGATTAACATACAGCCATGTAATATCATGCTTATTGTAAGCAACAAATCCAATTGTTTCACTATTATACTCACCAACAAAAATTGATGAATCAAAGAGCTCTTCTTCTTTGTAGCAATCAGCAAGTGGTATAAACGCTTTTTCAGATACAGATCCATCAAGTTCTACAAGCCTAGCCCTATCATGAATCTTGCATATATCATCCCAATCTAAATCATGGATATATTCTCTAATGGAAAGCATTTTAGTCATCATATTCATTAAAAATGAGTCATAAAAGAAGCAAAAGTATCATCGCCATTTGATCCAAGCTCAAAAAGGTAATTTCCTTTGAAAAATCTTACCACAGGAATGAACATATAGGAATACTCTTCATCTTTGTATTCGATTCTATATTGTGCTATTAGCCAAGTAGACATCCTTGAATAATCTACTTTATACGGACTGTATGCAAAGCGAGTATTTGATACTAAAGCACTACTATGAGAAAAATATTCTACCATTTCCATAACCATAAATTGCCTATTTTCCCAATCTGCGTGAATACCTAAAGTGCTCATGCCTTTAGAATTGTCTGTATTTAATCCAACGCTTGAAAGCAGGTAAAGATTTGCTTGCGAGTTACTTTTGTTCCATCTTTTAGCTAAAAAATTATTATTAATTAAGGCAAATGTCTCATTAGATTTTCTATCTTCAAGAATTCTCCCTCCAATTAACCAATCGCTGGTTTTAGAAATGCCAAATCTAATATCATTAAAATTTGGATTTTGAGTGATCCAGAACACTTTACCATTTTTAAATATTACTGGATGGGCAGAAATACTGCTAAAGAAAATAATAAGAGCAAGAAAAATTCTAAGCATTAGTTCATTTGAAAATGATTGTCATTAGATGTGTCTTTATAGGCCATTGGCTGTAAAATTCCAAGCTTATCAGCACTGAACTTTATAAGCTTATTGTTTTGAAGAATAAAAAGTGAATTTACATCATAACCTGCATCTTCAATAACTTGAACAATTTTTTCAGGATTTACATTTGACGATTCTAATAAACCAAGCTGTACATATTGAGCGTCAATATCTACTGAGACTCCATCTTTGAATTTAGTTTTATCAATAAAGTCAGTTTTTGAAAAACCTTCTCCAATTCCAAAAGCACACATCGAACAAACCATCCCTAAGACTTCAACAATTGCCTCATTTTCGCTGATATTAACTTCTTTGTCCTGAATAGTAACTTTTGACTGAGAAAAACCAAAACTTATAAACAGTAAAAATAATAAATATTTTTTCATTTTTTAGAGCTCCATTAATTAACTATAAATTTTAATAAAGATAATTTTATTCAACAAGTAGGCAATTAAATGTAACTACTAATAGTTACCCTGCACCGCCGCCACCGCCGCCACCAGCACCGCCACCGCCAGCACCGCCACCGCCATCTCCTCCATAGGCTGCAGAAACAGTAGTACCGGTTGTTGCTATATCACTAACTATTGATGCAACAGAGCCAACATCTGAGTTTGAACCATGATACATCCACATATATGAACCATCATCTTGATGCTCAACTTTCTCAACAACTTTTTTTAAACTGTCAGGCTGAACTCCTAATGCTACACAATATTGTAAGAGCAATTCAGGATCAAAATATTTAACATCTATTTTATTTTCTGAAAGTTGATGAATGAATAACCCCCATTGATTATAAAGCGATTGTCCTTCTTTAGTTAATCTGCTTCCAAGAATTGTTGTTAAAAAGAAAGTAAAAGGTAAAATAGATAGAAATCCAATAAAGGTTTTAAATATTATTGAGAACACAATAATTACACCCATGATTAGAAATTGTATTATTGCTAGCCTATATTTCTCGTCCGCACCAGATGTATCCACCCAACCATTTCTAGAAAGCTCCTCCGTTTTCAATTTCTCCCATTTATGCGAGCGCATCTGAAATTCACTAAAGACATCTTTGAATGTTGTTTTCTTGCCAAATTTTCTTAGACGCGTTAATAACAGTCTTGCAAAACTACTTTGCACCTCATCCATGTCCGTGTTATGAATTGTAACCTTCAAACGTTTTGATTTAAAAAACCATTTTCCTTTTTCGATTACTTCAATTGATATTTTTTTCAATGAACCAAGTTCAAACAATGTTGATAATATTCCAGATCCAGTAGGTCCAAGCGTTAATTCACGATAGATCAGTCCATTTATAACAACAGGATGATGATCTGATGGAAATGATTTAAATTGCTGATTCTCGTCAATATCTAAGTTGAATTTTTTTAAGTTTCTTCTATAGTAACTAATAAATGAAACCATAGAGAACAGTACAAGAAATCCAATAAAATATTCTGCAAGATTTTTACTTCTTTTTTCTTTTTCAATAGCTTTTAGAGAAAAATTACTGTCATTTATTACTGGACTAATAAAGTATGATGAGGGAAATAGAGTTTTTAATTTCATCTGAGTATTACTTGAAAAGCTGGATGAATAAAGAGCTAATGAGGAGTCTTCAATATTTAGTTCATACTTTTTCGAATTAGAAGGTTTTTCTAAATCATAAATAATATCATTTTCTAGAATTGTATTTGAAAATGTTTGAGATATAGTCAAATCTCCAGGTCTTTTATCCCATTTATCAGATAAGTAAATCCAATAAAACTGACTATCATCTGGTCCAACCTTAAATGGATTTTTTAAAGAAAATTTAATAGTAAATTCTTTGGTTTCATTCGATGATCTATGATAGAGATAAATTCTATAAAATCCCCTTCTTTCATCAATAAAAAATGTACCTTCTTTTTTTGAACTGGTATTAACGTATGCAAGATCGCCTTCAAATACCTGGATATCAAATATTTGATCATATCCCCTTTTTGGTACATCCTGATAAACAAAAGAATAGTCTCCTTTAAATTTAAACTCTCTTGTTTCAATAAAATCAACTGTTCCATCGCTATTAATAATAGATTTAATATCAGTGGATAATATTTTATAAGATTTATCAGCTGCAAATACAGTACTGACAAAAATAAATATAACTAGTAAGTGATTAATAAATTTTTTCATGAATTTTAATAAAGTAAAGTAAACTTTACATCTATTAATGTCAAAACTAATTTTTATCAAAATCCAAATTGAAAAGAGATAATTAATGTTAAAACAATTATTATCCATGCAGCCAATAAAAAAACTAAAATTTTATATGACGGTTCTTCCACTGTTTAACTTATTTCTCTTTTGAGATGATTTGCAAAATCATGGAAGTCAACCTCTAATTTATGTCTTGGTGTATCAATAAAATCATAAGGCATGTTATTTAGTTGATTTGATACAGCTTTTGCAAAATCAGTAGGCAATGACCATTCTTTTTTCAAATATTTGACAATCTGTTGTGATTGTAAATCAGACAACGGCCAAATACAGCCTAATGGTTGCAATAATCCAACAAACATCAAATTCTTAAAGCTGGGATGAAAACAAAAATTATATAAATCTATATCATTATTTTCGTAATCAATGTGATTATTGCTGAAAAAAGGAAAACTTATTTTATAACCAGTAGCAAAAAGCACTATATCATAATCTTCTTTGATACCATTTTCAAATTCTACAGTATTTTCTTGAAAACTACTAATATTCATCTTTGGACTAATTTTACCATGCTTAATAAAATAAAGGAGTTCTGAATTTACTGTTGCATGAGACTGAAGAATATCATGATCAGGTTTCTGCAATCCATAGTCTTCATATTTTCCTTGAATGATTCTAAGAGCTAATTTTTGTAAAAATAACCTTACTTTTTGTGGAATCCATAGTGTCTTAGCATAATATGCATCAGATGGCATTCCCATAATAAACTTAGGAATAAAATGGTATCCTCTCCTCATGCTTATGGATGTTTTTTTAGCTACTCTGCTTACTTCTACTGCTATATCACAAGCTGAATTTCCTCCACCAACTACTAATACGGACTTATCCTTAAAATATTCATTATTCTTAAATTGATGTGAATGCATCAATTCACCAGAAAAATTTCCATCAAAATTAGGTATTCTTGGACTCCAATGATGGCCGTTAGCCACGACTAAATAATCAAAATCTTCACTAGAATCTTCAAAAAAGATTTTCCATTTATTGTCTATTGGAATAGCCTTGTGCACTTTTGTATTGAATCTTATATGTTTCTCCAATTCAAAATGATCCACGTAGCTGTTAAAATAGGCGAGCAATTCAGCGCCAGATGGATAATCGGGATAATCATCAGGCATAGGAAAATCGATATATTCTGAAAATTTTTTTGAACTAATTATATGAGTTGTTTTAAATACGCTGGAGTGGCCTGTTTGATCTTTATAAACCCAATTTCCTCCAATTTGATTACTCATTTCAAAGCAAGTAACATCAAATCCATTAGTTGCCAAATTTTTTAATGCAGTTATTCCAGATGGGCCAGCACCTATAATAGCAATCTTTGGATTCTGTGACATATTATACAGGAGAAATAATATTTTTATCTTTTGATAGCAGAATGAAAGTTGAAACTAGTAAAGTAAATACTGCATAACACATAACAAAGAAGCTCATTGACGAAGAGAAATATCCAAGTTGTAAGCAAGCTAACACTACAATTGATTTTAAAAATTCAGCTTTAAAACCAATACGCTTTCCATCTAAGATAAATGAGTTTGTCACCGCAGCGAATACCACTAAAAGAATAACTGCCAAAATCTCATTAAAGCCGTAGTTCTGAACGTTAAAAAGCATAATAACAGTCATTATATTTATTACAGTAAATTGAGTACCTGCAAATATTTTTTCTCTCAAACCAATTTGTGGATCGTACTTTTCAAAACTTGATAAGTCATTTTTTTGAATTGGGTATTTTATAGAAACATCCTCTGGTCTCCAACTAGGCGGTGAAAACCATACTCTAATTTTATCAGACCATTTTACTGTATGATATGAATCAAAAATCATCTGATAAAACACTTCAATATTTGCCCAAAAAGGATTGAATGATTTCAAAGGCTTTACAGTACCGTATACAGGTTTTAAATCAGATCTTTCATCAATAAATGTTCCAAACATTCTATCCCAAAGGATAAACACTCCTCCATAATTTGCGTCTAAATAATCTTCATTTTGAGCATGATGCACTCTATGGTTTGACGGTGTAACAAAGATATACTCTAAATATCCAAGCCTTCCAATATGTTCAGTGTGTACCCAAAATTGATAAATCATATTTAAACCAGCAACAGCAACATAGATATGAGGAGGAATTCCAATCATAAATAAAGGAAGGAAAAATACCCACTTCCATAAGAAACCTGTACTTGTTTGCCTTAAAGCTGTTGACAAGTTAAACTCTTCTCCATGATGATGAACTACGTGAGTTGCCCAAAAAACTTTAATTTCATGGTGAATCCTATGCATCCAATAATAACAAACATCATACAGGACAAAGGCAGTCACCCACACCCATATTTCTTCACCATTTAATAGTTTTAAATTGTATTGCTCTGCAACGGCTTTATAAACTACATATTGGAATCCTAAACCCAATATAGGAACAAAACGACTGATTAATCCCAAGGATATGCTAGTAATTGCATCATTAATACGATAATTATTTTTCTTGGTGATTATTCCATAAAAAAACTCAATAAGAATGAGTCCAAAAAAAATTGGAATTGATAAAGTAATCAGTATTGAGGAATCCATAACATAATTTATAAAACTTTTAAAGCTTTATGCCATTTTTTTGCATACCAAAATGTTCTCCCTTGAGAATCAGTCATTTTAAATGTTTTGCCATAAAATTTCATCCAACTGTGAAATGCTTGATCTTGGTGAGATTTATTTTCATTCATCCAAGAGTACAATTCTCCACCACCTAATCTATAAGTATCATGTATCTGTTCAACAACATGGTCTAAAAATGGTTTATTTATTAGTTTTTTTAGAGGCTGAAAAGGATTCTTATCCCACTTACCTAAAATCTCAGCTCTAAGATAATTTCCCATTCCATTAAACCATCTCTGATTCATGATTGCAGTGTGAGCTGGCTTTAAAAAATCTCGATGATTAACATTGTCCATGATATGTTCGCGAAAAGCTTTTTCTTCATTAAATACATCTGGTCCCCTATTTGGATTCCAATCTTTTGAGATACTTTTTCCAAATCTTCTAACATCACTCCAACAAAACCATGTGTTATCGCTCATGCGAAAACGAATATGTCCATGTTTCCAGTGCTTATTTTTGTATCCTCTTTTTTTAAAATTTTTAAAACATCCAGTCATCCCCAATGAAATCACTACTGGCTCTTTATCAAAAAACAACTTTAACTCTTTACCTCTACTTTGAGCACTTATTTTTTTACCTTTCAGTTCAATTTCTTCAATGAGTTTTAATTTATTTGTTTTAAGGAATAATACTTCTTCAATTAAACGATTTTTGTTGGCTTCTGTTACAAATTCAGCTGTCAGCTTGACTTCAGATATTTCAGGCATTATAGACTAAGAGACTGTACTATTTTACCTTGATTATCTTTTAAATTAACTATGACTTCATTAGTCGATTTATTTAAAAGAATTTCACCATAGTTTTCATCTACAAATGTTGGTCCAATTCTTAATGGACCTGCTTCTTCGTCGTTAGTGAAAGATAGATTCAGACTAGATGACGTCATTTCAAAAATATTTTTTCCTGAGTTAGAAGATAATTGATATAAACCTGCCCTATGTCTATCACCAGAAATAAATAAAACTGTATCTGAAGATGATTGATCAATTAAATCAATAAGTCTTTGACGTTCATGAGGCAATGTTTTCCAAGCCTCCCATCCATGTCCCATTGCTAAAAATTGAATAGATGAGACAATAATTCGATGATCTACCTGTGTATTCATTTTTTGCTCTAACCAATCCCATTGTACATCTCCCAACATAGTAGCTGATGTATCTGTATGAGGAAGATAACGTTCTTTACCGGGAGCTCCTCTTTCATCTGTAGGAAGTAAAGCATCTCTAAAATATCTTGTATCTAAAAATAACATTTGGACTGTAATACCATCAATATTTTCAATCCATTCGAAGTACAACCCAGGTCTTGTTCTTCTAATATCATCTTCCGGTATATTCCAAAAATCTAAAAATAGCTGTTCAGCATCTTCTTTGTAAGCATATTCCTTACCAGCATCATTCAACCCATAATCATGATCATCCCAAATAGCTTCAAAAGGAAAATTTAAATTTAAGCTGTCAAAATTCTCTCTTTGTCTATCATAAGCTTCTCTTAATTCAAGTAAATCTTCACGCTCTGAGTCTCCATACACATTGTCGCCTAACATAAGAAATAAATCGTAGTTTTCTGCTTTAATAGTGTTAAAAATTGGCATGGAACGCTCTTGTGTTAAACAAGAACCAAACCCAATACTATAAAGATTAGGATCTTTAATATTCTGTGTTGATTGATTTTCTTCACATGAAATAAGTAAAAAAAGTGTTATAAAATTTATTTGTTTCATTTTGATTTCCTCTGAATTTAAAAAAAATTAAATCTTATTTTTTAATTACGCAATGAACTAAATATTTGTTATTATAAACGATGTATAAAAAACTAACTATAATGA
>Ga0163180_10001611_pt1 | contig 12845 bp, 11 predicted proteins | sample AtlANTMetagenome_2_FD_109647 | JGI IMG/M metagenome (GOLD analysis project Ga0163180, IMG submission 109647) | Marine eukaryotic phytoplankton communities from the Atlantic Ocean - Atlantic ANT 4 Metagenome | ecosystem: Environmental > Aquatic > Marine > Oceanic | place: North Atlantic Ocean...
GTGGCCCGAGCGGCTTCGACCAGTGCTCGGGTGGGCTGGTCGTTGGCCAGATAGAGCTGTGCGAGCGCAGAGTGTGGCGCTGCGATCTCTTCCCCAGCCAGGTGGGCGCTTTTTCTCAGGCGCTCTTCTGCTTCTGCGAAGCGCCCTCTCTCGTAGAGGAACACGCCGAGATTGTGAACCGCGGTCCAATCTGACGGATTGCGTTCAACCGCGGTGATCAGGTGTTTTTCTGCCCCAGCGGTGTCTCCTCTTTGGAGCGCTACGCGTGCGAGCCCATGCAGGGCATCGACTCTTCCTGCTTCCAGTTTGAGGGCTTTCTTGTAGTGTTCGGCTGCGCGAGCCAGGTTGCCTTGAGCCAACAAGGGCTCTCCGAGCAGTGCTTGTACGGCTGCGGACTGGGGGTGTAGGAGTTGTGCTGTGGAGAGTGCCCGCTGAGCGCGGGTCCAGCCGGTGCTGCTGGGGCCTTCTTTGATGCCTTGGGTAATGCCGGTGCGAGCAGACTCCAGGTAGGGCTCGATGACGGGATCGAGGGCGCGAGCGCCGCTGGACTTCTCCAAGAGAGCTCGGCTCTGTTGATACACCTCCCGAATGTCTCCTTGGGTGGCATGGGCCAGAAGCTCCAGGAAGTTGCGCTGGGTTTCTGCCCGATCATTGAGGAGCTCGCCCAGGCCATCTTCGAGGGTGTCTCCGAACAGGGTGCGGGCCCCCACAAGCTCTTCTCGCATTTGCGTGAGCAGCATGGCGGGACGGCTGTGTAGGTCTGGTCCCAGGCCTCGTTGCGGTGCGCGGGGGTGTTCAAGACCCAGACGGGCCAGGGACTCCGGGCCCGAGATGGCGCGGTCGGCAAGGTCCAGCGCAGATCGGATCTCGAGTGTGGCCAGGGTGTCCAGGCCTCGGGAGGCTCCCTCCAGGAAAACCTCCCAGCTTGGCCAGGGCTCGTTCTGCCAGCCCACGAGAATGACCTGGTCGGCACCGTTGGGGGGCAGAAACGCCCAGGCGGTGGGAAAGGCCACGGCCATGTCCCCTAGCAGGCCTCGGAATTGGTTTTCGTCCATCCAGGTGGTACTCGCCACCAGCACGTAGACACCGTGTGTTGCGAGCGCGGCTCTCCGGTGTTTCAGTCCTTGCCTTGTGGGGAGTCCTTGGTAGGCATCTTTCCAGGGGGTAAGGGCCAGCTCCAAAACCGCGTCGAGCCCATTGGCTCCTCGAACCCGAACTTCCGCAGAGGCTCGAGACAACCTGACAGAGGGATGGAGCATGGTGTCCATGTAGGCTGGGTCAACGTCAGCGAGCTGACGAACCAAAGAGACGTTGCGGGTGACGACTTCAATGTTGGAAAAAGCTTGTTCTATGAGGCCTTGGGTGATTGTTCCTAGTGGGTCAAACAGAACCAGTGCGGTTTCTTGCTGGGGGAGCAGCGCTCCTGCGAGATGGGGAGCCATCGCTGCTGCGGCGGCTGCGCGGTTGGATGGTTCCACCAGGTAGCCGTCGAGCTCTATAGCGGGGGGGCCTGTCCTCACAGACCGAACAGCGCTCGCGCCACTGGCGCCCCACTCTGCATTTCTTTCTACAACCTCTTCCAGCAGTGAGCGGGCGCGGCTAGGAGAGCGGGACTCCCGGAGGTGGGTGGCTCTTCCTTCCGTCAGCCCATCCGACGGCCAATGGATAGGCCGAATCCATGCAAGCAGGCTCATGGCGACGAGTGCTGCTCCGGCAAGTCTGCGGTTTGCTGCTCCACGTCTAAGCGCTAGGGTCAGGGCAAGCAGAAGACAGGCGCCGATTCCCCAGCCGAAACTTTCCGCTCCGATTCGAACACCTACCCAAATGCCTGTTCCGGCTGCGACCCAATCGATAGGCTTGGGGGTTGGTCGGGGAATGAGCCACCCGAGGGCTACGCCGCAGGGTGCGGCAAGCAGTACCTGGAGCATCCCGATGGTCAACCGAGGATCTTCCCTGCCGGCCAGGCTTTCCAGAAGTTGCCAGCTGCGGTGGGGCAGCTGTGCCAAGCCTATTGCTGACATCAGGGCGGCGAGCGCTACCAGCCACGTTCCCACCGACCGGGTGGGTTTTGTTCGTTGGCTCGCCCAAAGAGAGGCAGCAGCAAAGACCAACACAGCGCCCAAAGAAATGCTGAAACCACGAACGGTGGGGTCTAAGTTTGCTCGAGTGGCGTTCCAGGTGGCTGAACCAACAGTCGTCGCAAGCGCCAAAAGTGGAGCATGTACCAACGAGGGAACGGTGGAGGAATTGTTTGGGGGGCGCGGGGCGCTTATCAGCGTGCTGAGCAAGCCTAAGCCCAACGCCTGGGCGGGATATAAAAAGCCAAGGCCGATACCCCCTCCTATGCTCAGCATGGCCAGGCCGGTGGTGGGCAGGAATGGAATGGCGATACCCCATCCCAACCCGAGGACGCCCCCCAGTACCGCTGCGGTGAGCTCAGAGTCCAAAGAGAGGGTGGGGAGCAGGCCCCAAACCGGACCTGAACCCGCTATTGGTGCGCAGACACAGAGGGTTGCTATGGCAACTGAAACCCTTGTTGTTTTGTTTTGTAGGGCCACCAGGCGCGAGAGGGCTACGCCAAACGCACCAAATGCAAGCAGCTGAACAAGCTCTCCGGGAGCCGCGCCGAGTGTGCTGGGAAACACGCCGAGTACGGCGCCCAGAACACAACCAAACCCAAGTGGTCTCAACCCGCTAAGAAGCATGCAGGGAGGATACCTCCTTAGAGGGGTGTCTTGATTGTTGGGTACGCAACTCGTTGACCCGAATCCAGCCTTTCTGGTATTACTTGGAGTGTTGGGCTCCTTTCATTTGAGTGGGATGGTGTGCCGGCTGGTTGACAGTACATACGAGAAGTTTACGCAAGAGGACGAAGTTGCAGCGGTTTTTGGCCGGGCTTTATACAGGTCCGTCCGGCTGGGAGAGCCCCTCCCAGTGGTGTCTAAGCAGGTTGAGATAGCAGATGGCCCTCTTTCAGAAAAATACACATACCATTGGTCTTGACATCGGCTCGAGTGCGGTGAAGCTCGCCGAATTGGAGCAAGATAAGAAAGACGGAACCTGGCATTTGCGCAATTTTGGTATGGCGAGCCTGCCACCAGAAGCCATTGTCGATGGGGCGGTGATGAATACGAACGTGATCGTGGATGCGATCCGTGAGTTGGTGGGCCATCACAAAATCAAAACCCGAGACGTCACTTGCTCCGTTTCAGGGCATTCGGTGATCATCAAAAGAATCAATCTTCCACTGATGACTCCCGACGAGCTGGATGAGTCGATTCAGTGGGAAGCTGAGCAATACATTCCATTCGATATCAACGACGTCAATATCGATGTGCAGATCCTTAGCGAAGAGGGCGATGAGGCCGGGCAAATGGAAGTCCTGCTGGTGGCTGCTCGCAAGGACCTGGTCAACGAGTACGTTTCGATTGTTCAAGAAGCGGGGCTGAGTCCTTCCATTGTGGATGTGGATGCTTTTGCCGTGGAGAACATGTTTGGACTGAACTACACGGACATTGCACGCACCGTGGCCCTGATCAACATCGGGGCCTCAAACGTGAACATCAACATTCTGGAAAATGGGGTGACGGCGTTTACGCGGGACGTGGGAATCGGGGGGCGGCAATTTCCAGAAGAGATTCAGCGGGCCTTGAATATTTCCTACGAGGAAGCGGAGGCTATGAAGGTGGGCGGCACAGATGAGGACGCGAGCGCTGTGGTGCCCGAGGAGATTGAAAATGTCCTCGCTGCCTCTGCAGACAACCTCGCCACGGAAATTCACCGATCGCTGGACTTCCACCTCTCGGCTACCAGCTCTACGTTGGAGCGTATTTTCCTATCTGGGGGCGGGGCCCGCACGCCGGGCTTGGCTCGAGCGATTCAGGAGCGAACTCAGACTGCGATAGAGATTGCGGATTCATTCCGCCGAATTGAAATCGACGAGAGAGAGTTCAACCCCAATTTCCTGCGTGATGTGTCTCCGCAGGCAGGTGTTGCTGTGGGCTTGGCGCTTCGGAGGGTTGGCGACAGATGATTCGCATCAATCTTCTTCCGGTTCGTGTATCCAAGCGCGAAGCTGCCGTACGGCGCGAGTTGGCGGTGGGCGGTATTGGCCTCGCGGGCATCTTGCTCGTGGTGGGGTCTTTCCAGATGCTCCTTCAAGGAAAACTGGCGGATGTGCGGGCCAAGAATGCGCAGATCCAGCAAGAGATAGACAACCTCAAGCAGGTGGTGGCTCGGGTCGATGAAGTCGATGTGCTGCGCCAGGAGCTTCAGAAGAAGCTTGATGTCATCGGTGCATTGAAACAGGCGAAGACGGGTCCGGTTCACATGTTGGATGAGATCTCAGTCGCAACGCCCACCAAGCTGACTCTCTCGGGAATTCGGGAGGATAACCGTCGCTTATCGATCACTGGCTATGCGGTTTCCAACGAAGTGATCTCACAGTTTCTGTCCAACATGGAGCTCTCAGATTGGTTTGATGAGGTCTACCTCATTGAGATCGATCAGGAAGAACAGGATGGGTACAAGCTCAAGACATTTGCGATTACCGCTCGGCTGATTGTGCCGGGTGAAGAAACGTTGGAAGAGAAAGAAGCTCCCGAGGAGACGGGTCGGCGCGGCCGACGCAAGTAGAACTAAGAAGACAACATGGATTTTCACGCAGTCATAGAAAAGCTCTCCAAGCTGCCTCGTGCAAGGCGGTATGGATTGATCTTTTTGGCGTATGTGACCTTTATGGCGGTGTTCTGGGCAATGTTCTACAACCCCACGTCCGGGAAGCTGACGACTCTCAACGCGGAGACAGAAAAGCTGGATTCCAAGCGCCAGCAGGTGCGGATCCGGGCAGCTGATCGGGAGAAGTTTGAAGAGGAACTCCAGCGTTTGACGGATGATCTTCGAACGGCGCTTAGGGAGCTGCCCAATGACCGGGAAATCCCCGATCTGCTGAAACGCATCTCGTTGGTGGGCAAGAAGGTTGGGCTGGAAGTTCGAAAATTCCAGCCTTTGCCGGAGAAGATGGAGGAGTACTACGCAGAGGTTCCAGTGGCGCTGGAGGTTGTGGGTACGTTCCACGAAGTAGCAATGTTTTTCGATCGACTCTCAAAACTGGGTCGAATCGTGTCTGTGCGGGGCGTCAATATCGGGGAGCCCGAAGAACGTGGTGGTCGCGTTGAGCTCAATGTGACTGGCAGTGCGGTGACCTATCGGTTCCTTTCTCAGGAAGAGATTGATGCCAAGAATGCAGCGGCGAAGCCACGGGGCCGTCGCGGTAGGAAGGGGCGCAAATGAAGCGTCTTCTTCTTTTGTCGATTTTTTGGGGGCTCGTCGGTTTCATGGGCCCCGTGGGTTGTGGTGGAGATGAGGAGGCCGTGACCGCTGCGCCAGGCGCCAAGAAAGGCGGCAAGAAAAAGGGGAATAAGGCCGGAGGCAAAGAGGAAGAAGCCGATGAAGAGAGGCCGTCCTTAGAGGGCGGTGCTGGAACGAGCGGCACGTATTCCTACAACCCTATTGGTAAGCGCGATCCTTTCCGCAGCTTCATCGCTGGCAGACAGGATGAAGAGATTCGCTCACCCACACCACTGCAACGCTTTGATATTGAACAGCTCACGCTGGTGGGAATCGTCTGGGGAATTGACCATCCCAGGGCCTTGATTCAGGATCCAGACAGGATCAGCCACGTGGTTGAGCGCGGTACGTATATTGGACGTAACTGGGGGAAGGTCGCGGAAATCACCAGTCGTGAGATTGTGATTACCGAGGAATATCAGACAATTGAGGGCGAGTTGGTGACCGAGCAGGTCAAAATGAACTTGCCTATCGAAGACGATTTTTAGGCGCGGACTTCCAAGGTCCTGCCATGGAGAAGACATGCACTTCCAACAACTGATACGACCGATAGGTAGTCTGCTGGCAGTCGCCTGCCTGGCTTTGGCAAGCGCACCACTGATGGGCGAAGAAGCTCCCATCGAGCTCACAGGGGTGGTGTTGAGTGTGGGTGATGCGGATGAGGTGGAGCTCATTCTCAGCGCCGATGTGTCGAGTAGCTCTGTCAGTGCATTTCACCTGGAAAACCCGTCTCGCGTGGTGGTTGATATCGTGGGCGTCTCGCTGGGGAAGGTTGGGCCGGAGATTGTGGGTGAGGCCGGTGCCTTGGTGCGCAAAGTGGAGCTTACGGACTTTGCGGAGGATGGCGCTGCCATCGTGCGAGCGAGCATTCATCTTGGAGAGGCTGCGACCCATGAGCTGCAGGTGGAGGCGAGTACGATTCGCGTGGGGTTGTCGGCAGGCGCAGGCACAGACAGTCTCCTGGCGGCTTTAGGGGCCACCAGTGAGTCTGGCAAAACGTTGGATAGCAGCAAGGGGCGTTCAGAGGGCCCGGGGACCCCGTCAGGACCCAAGAATATTGACGGCCTAGCGCTTTCCAGTCTCGATTTTATTGACGGCGACACCGCTTCACGAGTGGTGTTGGGAACCACGCAAACGGTGGATTACGTGTCCAGCCAGCCCGAGCCCAACCTGGTGGTTCTGGACATTCCCGGAGCCAAAGTGCCCCGGTCACTGCAGCGCGTGCTAGACACATCGCGCTTTGTGTCACCGGTTCGCATGGTTCGAGCCTACGCCACGCGAAGTGGAGCGCGTGTCGCCGTCAGCCTTCGAAACAACGTGCCCTGGACTGTCAGCTCCGGCGCGGATGGCTTGGTACACATCGACTTTACGGTGCCCGAGGAAATGCAGGAAACCCGAAACCTCGCGACACAGAGCTTTACGGAGTCGGCGCCTTCTGAGCCCTCGACCTCTGGTGGTGAGGATGGTCTGAGTGGTGCCTATACGACCGAAACGCTTATCGGCGAGGCTGGGCGTACCATGGACCCCCAGGCGGTGTTTGGCTCGGGGCGTGGAGCACAGAGTCCTGCGTCGATGCTGGGAGGTGTCTCCGGATTTTCCTTTGATAGCACCACAGCAAGCAGCAGCCAGTGGAGCGGTCGCCGAATCAACATCGACCTTGTAGAGGCCGACATCCATTCGGTCTTCCGCTTGATTTCACATGTGTCCAAGCTCAACATTGTTTCTGGAGACGATGTGTCGGGATCAGTGACGGTCCGGCTGGTGGATGTCCCTTGGGATCAAGCCTTCTCCGCGGTGCTTCAAGCCAAAGGCCTCGCCGCTCAGCGGTTTGGCAACATTGTGCGGGTGGCGCCTATTGAGACGATCAAGGCCGAAACCCAGGCAGCCTTGGAGGCGTCTCGTGCCCGAGAGGAGCTGACGCCGCTGCAGATTCTGATCATTCCCCTGAACTATGCCAATGCTGAAGAGGTCAAGGGCCAGATCGAATCACAGCTTTCTTCCCGAGGATCTGTCGAAGTAGACAGTCGAGCGAACCAGCTCATCATCAAAGACACCGAAGAGATTCTCGCCCAGATTCGGGAGATCATCCGGAAGCTCGACCAGGCAACCCCGCAGGTGCTTATCGAGGCCAGGGTGGTCGAGGCCAACTCAAAGTATTCCCGCTCCCTGGGTATTCAGTGGGGTGGTGAGGTCAACGCTTCTGCATCCACGGGGTATACGACAGGATTGTTCTTCCCAAGCAGCATTGGCATCGCCGGTGGTAACGACCAGTCGGCGCAGTCCAGTGCGCTGTTCTACAGTCCGGGACAGGACAATCTTGCAGTCTCGCTGCCGGCGAACGGTAGCCTGGGCTCCCTGGCGTTCAGTCTTGGGTCGGTTCCCGGAGTGGTCAACCTGGATGCACGTCTTACGGCGATGGAAACGGACGGCTGGGGTGAAATTGTTTCCTCGCCGCGAATCACCACGCTGGACAACACGTCTGCCTCTATCAAGCAGGGTGCTCAGATTCCTTTCTTGTCGACTTCTGCGGGTGGAACCCAGGTGAAGTTCGTGCAGGCAGCACTGGAGCTGACGGTGACGCCGCACATTACTTCAGACGACAAGATCTTCATGAAGATCAACATCGAGAACAATCGGCCTGACTTCTCCACCCTTGTACAGGGACAGCCAGGTATTCAGATCAAAGAAGCACAGACTGAGCTCTTGGTGGCGAACGGAGACACGACTGTGATTGGCGGCGTGTTCTCGACCGAGCAGGCCAAGTCCATCAGTCGAGTTCCTTTCTTTGGTCAGATCCCGCTCATTGGGCGCTTGTTCTCGACGACCTCTCGGAACACGTCCCGTAACGAGATGCTTGTCTTTGTGACGCCCCGTGTGGTCACGGAGTCGGTGAGTTCAAACTGAGTGCGTCGTCTGTTGCGCTCATAGGCTTCATGGGGGCCGGGAAGACCACTGTGGGTTTGGACTTGGCGCGTCGGCTCGGCCTGCCCTTTGTGGACTTGGATCAGTTCATCGAATCTCGGGAAGGGTTGACCGTGGCGGATCTGTTTGAAGCAGGTGGGGAATCGAGGTTTCGTACGGCAGAGCGGAGCGCATTGCAGACGATGGTGGATGGGCCACCGGCGGTGTTGGCTTGTGGTGGCGGGACCCCTTGCCAGCCGGGAAATCTGGCACTTCTGGAGGCCTGGTCCACCGTGGTCTTTTTGGATGTGCCTTTCGATGTGATTCAGTCTCGCATCGAGGGCGGCAAAGACCGCCCCCTTTGGGCAGAAGATGCGTTGAGTCGCTATCAGCGGCGTCTGCCTCTTTACCGGCGTGCGTCCGTCCGAGTGGATGGCGCCCAAGAGGTCCCGGCGGTGGTGGAGCAGGTTGTGACGGCCCTGGAGCAGGCCCATGGCTGATGCCAGGCGGATTCGGGTGGAGCTTGGTCAAAGGGCCTACCCCATTGTCTTTGGCTCGATATCCGAGCTTGGAGAAGCCCTGGTGGGGTCACTTCCTGGGGTGACTGCCTGTGTTGTGGTGACCAACCCTGTGGTGGGCGGTCTCTACTTGGAACGGGCCTGTGCTTCTCTCTTGGAGCAGGGCTGGAAGGTCAAGACCGCGCAAGTTGTAGATGGTGAGCAAGCCAAGCAGTTTGTCCACTACCAAGGCCTGATCGACGAGCTTCTGAGCAAAGGGGTGGATCGCAACACGCTGGTGGTGGCTCTGGGGGGCGGGGTGACCGGCGATTTGGCGGGTTTTGTTGCAGCCACGCTGTTGAGAGGACTTCCCTTTGTTCAGGTGCCTACGTCCTTGCTCGCGATGGTGGACTCCTCTGTGGGGGGCAAGACGGGCATCAACACCGCCGCTGGGAAGAACCTGGTGGGTGCCTTTCATCAGCCTTCCCATGTCCAGGTAGATGTGTCGCTCTTGGGCACCTTGTCAGAGCGGGACTATCGGTCTGGATTGGGGGAGGTGGTCAAGCACGCTGTGATTGCGGATGCGGACTTTTTCTCCTGGCTTGAAGACAACGTAGACGGGATCTTGGAACGCGATGTGGTTCTGCTCTCAGAAGTGGTTGCCCGGTGCTGTGAAATCAAGGCGGCCGTCGTTGCGCGTGACGAGCGTGAGGCAGGAGAGCGGGCTGTTCTCAACCTCGGACACACGGTGGGGCATGCCTTGGAGGCGGTTGCTGGATTTGGGACCATTCCTCACGGTGAGGCCGTGGGAGTTGGTATGGTGGCCGAGTCGACTCTTGGTGTGGAAACCGGGTGGACTGCGCCGGAAGTTCCAGTGCGTATCGCGGCTTTATTGGAGCGTTTTGGGCTTCCCACGGAGGTGGGGCCTTTTCCAATGGATGCGCTTCAGAGAGCAGTATCCATGGACAAGAAGACAAGCCGTGGTAAAATGAAGCTGCCCGTGGCCACGGCCCTGGGTGAGGTGCGCCTTTTCGAGGTGGCGCCTGATTTCCTCGGCGGTGCGCTTCTGGTGGCCCTGGGGAGCAGGAGGAGCTGAAATGCAGAAGATGAGTGTGTTGTTGTTGTCGTGGTTCGGTATGGGTTGTATCGCTACCCCCACCGAGGCTCCCACGTTTGCGCAGATTTCTGCGCCCGATGATGTAGAGCTGGCCTGGTCCTATGCCTACAATGAACTGGATGATGGGATTGGGGCCCTGATCATTCTGGATTTCTTTGTGTTCGATGGCAATACGGGGCTCCCGATGGACAACATCGAGGTGGAGCTCCTCACGAACTGGGGTGGAGCCTACCTGATTCCACAGACGGCTGTGAAGATTGTGCCACCACCGGAAGAGTTGTCGCCTGAGGAGTGCGATGCCAATGTGGACGGGCAGATTGACGAGGATGCTCCGGACGCTTGTTCTTGGAACTGGGATACTTCTGGAAACCAGTATTTTGAGATGGCTACGGAGTTCGCAGACGCCTACAAGCCCAACTACATGCTGGCCGGTACGGATGAGCATGGCGTGCTGCGTGCTTGGACCTATATTGATTCTCTCCCGGTCTCTCATGGAGATGCCGACGGCAACTATGAGTTCGACGGGTTTGTGGTCTGGGCGAGCATTGGCCACATGAACGCAGACGTGGAAATCGGCACAGGCAACTAATCGCCACAGGCAACTAATCGGCACAAGCAAGTAGCCGCCGTACTTGGAATGCCCAAGGAGTGTAGTCCATGCGTATTCTGGTTCTTCATGGGCCGAACCTGAATCTCTTGGGTACTCGGGAGACTGAGACCTATGGGACGGAAACGCTTGAAGACATTACGGCCCAGCTGGACCGTATTGCCGGGGAGCTGGGGGTCCAGCTTGAGCATTACCAGAGCAACTCGGAAGGGGCGCTGGTGGATCGGGTTCAGGCCGCGGCCGGGCTGGATGGCGCTCTCTTGAATCCAGGCGCATACACGCATACCTCCGTGGCGCTCAGAGATGCGGTGGCGGGCGTGAATTTGGCCTTTGTGGAGGTTCACCTCTCCAATATTCACGGCCGAGAAGAGTTTCGCCGAACCAGCTTGCTCTCCGATTTGGCTGTCGGTGTGGTCGTGGGTTTCGGTGCCGCGAGCTACAGCCTGGGACTCAGGGGCTTGGTAGGTTACGTGTCCGGTTCCGAGTAAGGACCTTTAGTCCAGGGAGACGGAAATGGATCTGGAGCGGATCGAGTCGCTGTTGCAGCTGCTCAAAGACGAAGACATTGCGGAATTCGAATACTCAGAGGGTTCGGAGACGGATGGGTGGTCTGTGCGTGTGAATCGCGGGGCTGTGGTCACCACAGTTCCTGTTGCAGCGCCTGCCCCAGCGGCCTCCGCAGGGCCAGCCCCAGCGGCCTCGGAGGCCAGCGAAGCGGAAGAGGAAGGCCTCAACGAGGTGCAGTCTCCGATGGTGGGCACTTTTTATCGGTCACCTTCTCCGGAGGCTGGTGCTTTTGTCCAGGTGGGTGACAAAGTCACTCGAGGACAGACGCTTTGCATCGTTGAAGCGATGAAGTTGATGAACGAGATTGAAGCAGATGTGGACGGAACGATTGCTTCTGTTCTTGTAGAGAATGCTCAGCCTGTTCAGTTTGGCCAGGCTCTGTTCAAGATCAGGGTGGGCTGACCCTTGTTCAAGAAGATTCTCGTCGCCAATCGAGGCGAGATCGCGTTGCGTGTCATCCGTGCTTGTCGCGAGATGGATATCGCAACCGTCGCGGTCTACTCTCAATGTGATGCCACCTCACTCCACGTGAGGTTTGCTGACGAGGCCATTTGTATCGGGCCTCCCGCTGCCAAAGACTCCTACCTCAACATTCCAAACGTCTTGTCTGCAGCAGACATCACCGGAGCAGATGCTGTGCATCCCGGCTACGGGTTCCTGGCGGAGAATCAGGACTTTGCACGCAAGGTTGCGGATCACGACATGGTCTTTATTGGACCATCGGTTGAATCCCTGGCCATGTTTGGGGACAAACTTTCTGCCAAGGCAGCTGCCAAGGCGGCCGGCCTTCCCTTGCTTCCGGGTTCTCAAGGTGCCATCGCGAGTGCTGATGAAGCCGTTGAGATCGCTGAAAAAATCGGCTTCCCGCTGATGTTGAAAGCCGCTGCGGGAGGGGGTGGCAAGGGCATGCGGGTTGTGGAGTCTGAAGAACAGCTACGCGGTGTGTTTGAGATTACTTCTACCGAAGCGGTGGCTGCGTTTGGCAACGGAGACTTGTTTCTGGAGCGGTTCTTGTCTTCTCCGCGCCATATCGAGGTCCAGGTTGCTGGTGATGTGAACGGAAATGCGCTGCATTTTGCGGAGCGGGATTGCTCCTTGCAGCGCCGTCATCAGAAGCTGGTGGAGGAAGCACCGGCCGCTAAGCTGGATCCGGACCTCAGGGATCGGATTCGCCAGGCTGCGGTCGATCTCGTGGCCCGATCTCAGTACTGCACGGTGGGAACTGTGGAGTTTCTTGTCCAGGGTGATGAGTTCTTCTTCTTGGAGGTGAATCCTCGGATTCAAGTGGAACACCCCGTGACTGAAGAGGTCACTGGTGTGGACCTTATCGCGCTGCAGATTCGCCTCGCAGCCGGAGAAAGCATGCCTTTGGCTCAGGAAGACGTGCGGGTTCGGGGTCATGCCATCGAGGTACGGATCAACGCGGAGAACTCAAAAACCTTCGTGCCTTCACCCGGACAGATCACGGGATTCCACCTGCCCGGGGGGCCGGGAATCCGAATTGATGCTGGGGTTTATGAGAACGCAATGGTTCAGCCTTACTATGATTCCCTGGTGGCAAAAATCATCGCCTACGGCTCCGATCGCAACGCTGCGATTCGGAGGCTTGTTCGTGCTCTGGACGAATGTGTGGTCGAGGGAATCCATACGACGCTGCCACTTCACATAGACGTGCTGGCATCTGAGGCCTTGCGTGATGTAGGCTTCCACACGAGGTGGCTCGAAGGCTGGCTCGAGGAGCGTCAATAGGGAGAGGCGATGGGACTGGATCGACACGCTGCTGAGCAGGATGCCCAAAAGTTCCTGA
>Ga0163180_10001612_pt1 | contig 12839 bp, 13 predicted proteins | sample AtlANTMetagenome_2_FD_109647 | JGI IMG/M metagenome (GOLD analysis project Ga0163180, IMG submission 109647) | Marine eukaryotic phytoplankton communities from the Atlantic Ocean - Atlantic ANT 4 Metagenome | ecosystem: Environmental > Aquatic > Marine > Oceanic | place: North Atlantic Ocean...
CACTTTAGGCCCTCAAGCAGGGGATATAGCTAGAACAGCTTGGCTTGCAGCAGGCTTGCCCGAGACTGTTCCGGGTACGACAATTGATCGTCAATGCGGATCCGGTCAACAAGCAGTTAGTTTCGCTGCGATGGGTGTCTGGGCGGGGGTTCAGGATCTTGTCGTAGCAGGTGGAGTTCAAAATATGAGCATGATCCCAATAGGGATGGCCTTAGAAGCAGGAATCCCATTAGGCCACGATGACCCTTTTTCAGGTTCTGAGGGTTGGGTTGAACGATATGGAACGCAAGAAATATCACAATTCAGAGGAGCGGAGATGATTGCTGAAAAATGGGATATTTCGAGAGAGAAGATGGAAGAGTTTGCTTTTGAGAGCCACCAAAGGGCCTTAACTGCTATAGATGAAGGACGTTTCGATAACGAGATCGTCCCTATCTCTCAAACGGAAATGGATGAAGGTCCTCGACGTGATATTTCTATGGACCGGATGAGCACTTTAAATCCACTTGTTGAAGGAGGGCGATTAACAGCAGCTCTTGCCAGTCAAATAAGCGATGGAGCGGCTGCACTGCTTATTGCTTCCGAAAAAGCTGTAAAAGAGTTTGGATTAACGCCAAGAGCGAGGATTCATCATGTAAGTGTGAGAGGTGATGATCCGGTTTTCATGCTTACTGGACCGATACCTGCAACTGCCTATGCATTGGATAAAACGGGAATGTCTATTGATGATTTTGATCTATTTGAATGCAATGAAGCATTCGCTCCTGTGCCTCTAGCTTGGATGAAAGAATTAAAAGTGCCACATGAAAAAGTAAACGTTAATGGAGGTGCTATTTCTCTTGGGCACCCATTGGGTTGTTCCGGAGCAAAGCTCATGACAACTTTGTTGAACGAGCTTGAAAGAAGTGGCGGTCGTTGGGGGTTGCAGACTATGTGTGAAGGTGGCGGTCAAGCTAACGTTACAATTATTGAAAAAATCTAATTAAGATCACTTAACAAGAGCATCTACCAAACCCCATTTGAGTGCAGTAGTAGCGTTGACACGCTCTCCAGTTAGGCACATTCTTGCAGTTAATTGCTTTCCAATTCTTCTGCTTATGCTCACCGTACCTCCCGCTCCGGGTATTAAACCCATACCTACTTCAGGGAGAGAGAACCATGCGTCTTTGCTGGCTTCAACATGACTGGCAAAAGCAGCTAACTCAACTCCCGCACCTATTGCAGCCCCATTTACTCGTACGGTAATTCTTTCAGAAAGGAGGTCTAACCAGGGAGCGGCATTAGCAATTGATCTGATCATGTGCCCAGTTGCGGAATTTTCAACAGTCCCAAATTCTGCTGGATCGCCTCCTATGCAAAAAGTTGATCCTTTCCCAGTTATGAGAATCGATCGGTTGTCTCCTTCAGTTGCGAGACCTCTGAGAGCTTCAACTAAGGAATCTCTCATAGAAGCCGAAAAAGCATTTTTAAGTTTTGGACGGTTTAACTGGAGTTCTACGTGTTCAGATTCAGCATTAACCAGAACAGTTGGGCTCGTTTCATCAGGTCTAACTCTGCGACCTCTTCCATCTAACCATTTTTTAAACTCATTTCCATTTTGCAAAGTTCCGTATGAAACTGACTCAAGCAGCAATCCAAGATCTGTGGAAAGATTCTCAGTATGTCTTAAAACCTGACAGCAAATCACAGAAGCAATCGGGTTCAGAGAAATGGATTCGAGAAGAGCGTGTAGTTCTTTTTCTGAATCGACGACAATGTCCACATAGGATGAGGCGTTTCCGTTGCCTGAAAGTTCTATTAAAACTGCCGGTATGCCTTGAAGTAATCTTGAGGAGCTTTCCGATAACTCGTGAGCTTCGTTGATTACCAGTACCGGTAATTCATTTCTCCAATCGAATCTAAGATCAGCAGTTTGTTTGATTAAAGCATCCGAAAGATCTTCTGCTTCCCACAGAACAAACGAATTGCTTGAAGGGGTGTCAGCGCTTTGGTTAGATAGTTGAACCATCGCCTACAGCAACCAGCTTTTCTTTTAAAACTCTTCTCAAGAGTTTCCCTGTTTCGTTGTAGGGGAGTTCGTTCAAGAAAATAATCTCATCAGGTGTTCTATTCGAACGAAGTTGTTCTTTAACATAACTTTTTAGCTCTTCTTCAGCGACTCTTTGTTCTTGGTGTAAAACAATAGTTGCCACAATTTTTTCGCCCCACTGCTGATCAGGAACTCCTATAGCTGCGGCATCTGCTACTGCATTGTGTTGTAGTAAGACTTCCTCAATTTCGCCAGGAGATATATTTTGCCCGCCTTTGACTATCACGTCATCAATTCTTCCTGTCACAAAAAGATAGCCCCCGCTATCAAGCCATCCCCCGTCATGAGTCGGGAACCAACCATCTTCGGTAAGAGTTAATTGTGACCCTTTGTACTCTCCAGAAACTTGTTCACCTCTAACCCATATTTCTCCTGATTCATCGACTGGAAGTTCATTTCCTTCTTCGTCTCTGATGGAAACCTCAATGGAAGGTAAAGGTTTGCCAACTGAACTAATTCTTTTACGAACTAACTCATCAGAGCTAGAAAATGCTTCTCTGTGTTCTTCAGGTCCAAGTAGAGCGACAGTAGAACTTGTCTCGGTTAAACCATAGGCATTCACAAAATTTGTATCCGGTAAAAGCTCTAAGGCGGTCTCAATAGTAGGTTGAGGCATTTTTCCACCTCCATAAGAAAGAGATCTGAGTGTGGGGAGACCCTGTGAATTGGGGCCTTCGGAAACAAGATGGTCGACGATACGAGAAAGCATTGTTGGGACAACCATGGCACTAGTGATTGATTCTGAACGAACTAGTTCGATCCATTTTTCAGCATCAAATTCTGGGAGCTGAACCACACGTCTGCCTGCATAGAGATTAGAGAGGGTAGCGGCAATGCCCGCAATGTGATAAGGGGGAACACTTATTAAGGCTGCTTCTTCTTCACCTGCGCTCATAAATTCGACTGAACCAAGAATGTAAGAAACCAGATGACGTTGACGAAGAACCGCCGCTTTTGGCTCTCCAGTTGTGCCGCTTGTAAAGAGTAAAATTGCCGTGTCTTCCCCATCCATGTTCCAGTCTGTTGAAATTTCAATTTCGGGGTCAATAGAGGTAATAAGGTCATCACGGGTAAATGAATTAACCTCCAAAGTATTTGAAATTCTTTCTTTTGTATCTGGCTGCATTAACGCAATCGAAGGTGAAATTCTTTCCAATAAAGCATTCAGTTCTTGATCTGTTAAACGGTAATTCAATGGCACGAAAGGAAGCCCTGCCCAAGAAGCTCCAAAAAGACAAATCGGCAGCGAAGGTGAAGTTATATCTATCATTGCCACATTCTCAACATTCGCATTTCGAAATCGTTCAGCTGCCGCTCCCGCATTGTCGAAAATCTGTTTAACAGTAAGACCGTCGTTCAACGATCCAACTGCTATTCGGTCACCGAAACCTCCGGCAGCCATTTCAAGAAGCATCATTAAGTTCACGTTTGCACCTAAATCTATTAGTCAGTCAGAAGCTGGCAGAGGTTTGGCATCTTTTAATTCAAGAGCATTTCCATCAGCCCCTAAAGAGCCTGCCCCAGGTTTTGTGCAAAGAACTTCTATCGTGTCTTCATTATCTACATAGCGTTTACCTAATTGTGTGCCATCCCCACTGTCATCCAACTCTCCAGAAATAGGATCGCTACCTGCTTCGACCATTTCTACACCCCCGCAAGTAAGAGAAACTTCGCCCTCGGGTCCTTTCACAACGATTACTTCCGTGTCACAGACACTGCTAGCCCATCTACCTCCAGCCTTAAGTAGCGCCATTGGATTTCCTCCCCATTTGTTAAATAGTCTTTCAATCAAGATAATTGATGAAACTGTGATTCAGTACCACTCTGGGGCAAGATAATTTAGATTAAAGTACGATTTTAGACTCATGAATCAAAGATTTAACGATCCACAAACAGTTCTCATTCAGTTATGTGAAGAATTAAGTCACGATGTCAAAGGTGTTGCTTCACGATGGGCTATGTCAGGGGCAATGTCCCTTACAGGCGAATCATCAGGACCACCAAGGCAGGTTCCCGTTGGAGTTACTTTACGGATGGAACAACTTGCAACGATAATTGGGGAAATGACCGGATTATCAATTGATGGCCCTGCTTTACTCGGCGAAAGAGCTGCCATAGCCGGATACACACGACAGGGAAATAGATCAGTTGGGGGTCATGCACAACTTGTTGAATCCATAGACAAACCAATATGTATTAATTTTGCCAGACCAGATGATCTTCTCTTAATACCAGCATGGCTACAAGAAGAAATCGATCCAAATAATCGTATGGAAGTCCTTTCATCCCTGAAAAAATTTGAAAGTCAACAGTTGATGAAACAAGCAGATCTATTAGGCATTCCTCTAGGGGTACCCGATGTGGAAGAGTATGAATATCCTGCATATCTGACTGAGGGAAAGAAGTCTAAAAAACGAGCAGAGTCAACTTTAGTAATTGAATTTGGTTCCTTATGGGCGAGTCCGTTATGTGGGGATCTACTTAGAAGATCTGGTTGTCGCGTCATAAAAATAGAAAGTTTATCCAGACCTGATGGTGCTAGAAGAGGGCCGCCGGGCTTTTTTGATTTACTTAATGGAGGCAAAGAATCATTGGCGTTAGATTTCAAGGATGACAGCTCTTTGAAATTCTTGAGGAAAATTGTAAAAGAAGCTGATGTGATCGTCGAAGGCAGTCGACCCAGAGCTTTACGACAATTAGGAGTAGACGCAGAAACAGAAGTTGAAAACGGAAAAGTTTGGATTTCTATTACAGGTTATGGCAGGACTGGGCCAAGATCAAAAGGAGTAGCATTCGGAGACGATGCAGCTGTTTCAGGCGGACTCTTTCTTAAAGATCCACTAAGTTTTATAGCAGATGCGGTAGCGGACCCTTCAGCGGGTCTACTAGCAGCAGTTATTGCTCTATCAGCTTTAGAGTCTGAAAAAGGGTGGTTAATAGACGTACCTCTCTCTGCAGTCGCAAACTGGATTTGCGGGATAGGAGAGGTGCCTAAAGAGTCGGAAAGGAACGTAGTTGCAGAGCCGCGCGCCAGAAAAATCAAAACTAAAGCTCCAGAAATAGGTCAACATAACAGTGAGTTAGAAAATGAATTTTCATAATGTGAGCTATCTCTACTAAGCATCTGACTTTCTTGCTTTTATATCCGTTAGCGTTCTGATAATGAAACCACGAGTTCGTTTCGCCCCATCACCTACAGGTTTTTTGCATGTAGGGAGCGCTCGAACTGCTTTGTTTAATTGGCTTTACGCCCGATCTACAGGCGGAACTTTCATACTTCGTGTAGAAGACACCGACCAAGAGCGAAATCGACCCGAACTAACCCAGCAATTGTTGCAAGAATTGGACTGGTTAGGTCTTGACTGGGATGAGGGGCCTATTTATCAATCAGAGAAACTGGAAAGACATCGTGAAGTCGTACAAGCTTTCTTGGAAAATGGTCATGCATACCTTTGCGATGAGGAGAACAAAGAAGTTCAAGGAACTTCTTTAGTGGAAGGCATGGCAGTTAGGTTCCGTATGCCTCAAGACAAAACAATTTCTTTTACTGACTTAGTCCGTGGCGAAGTGACTTTCAATACAGATGATCTGGAAGATTTCGTCATTTGGCGATCTAATGGGACCCCTATGTTTCTTTTAGCAAACGCAGTTGATGATGCGGACATGGAGATCACGCATGCTATTCGTGGAGAAGATTTGCTTTCGGGGGTTCCTAAAGTTTTGCTTCTTTTAGATGCAATGGAAGTCGAACACCCCACATACGCGCATTTGCCTCTACTCGTTAATGAACAAAGGAAGAAACTTTCTAAACGTCGTGATGATGTTGCGGTAGGTGACTACAGGGAGAAAGGATTTTTGCCTGAAGCCATGGTTAACTATCTTGCTTTACTTGGATGGGGTCCACCTGATGGAGTGGAAATTAGATCACCCGCTGAAATTGTAAAAGTTTTTAACGTTGACGACGTCAACAAGGCAGCAGCATTTTTTGACATTCAAAAATTTGAACACATTAATTCTTCATATCTCAGAAGTCTCTCTAAAGAAGACTTCATGAAGCGCGTGGAACCATGGATAGGGAAAGAAGCTCCTTGGCCTGAAGAAAATTTCGACTCAGAAAAATTTTCAATAATGGCTGGTCTTGTACAAGAAAAGTTAAGAACATTGAGTGATATACCAAGATTTGTTGATTTCTTATTCTTGGAACAACCAGACATAGATGAAGATTCTTGGAGGAAGACTATGAAAAATCCGCAAGTCTCAGATTCTCTGCTTGGTCATGTAGCAGAGTCTTTCGAAGATTGTGAGTGGGAAACCGAGGTTTTAAAGGATCTGGTTACCCAAGCAGGAGAAAAAGTTGATTTAAAACTTGGCAAAGCTCAAGCTCCATTGAGAGTCGCTATTACTGGCAGGACGGTCGGTCCGCCTTTATTTGAGACAATGGCTTGTTGTATGACTCGAGAGGAGGTCCTTAAGCGTATTTCCGCTGCAAGGAAAAGCCTTTAACTTTATTTCCAATATGGAACTCGCATAAACAACGAGACGTTACGCTTAAATTTGCTTTTATTGGCCACTATCGGGGGTGGTGTAATTGGCAACACAGCTGGTTCTGGTCCAGTCGTTGGGGGTTCAAGTCCTCCCCCCCGAGCTGAAAAATTTAAAAGATTTATTTAAAGTCCTGCCCCGTTCGTCTAGTGGCCTAGGACGCCAGGTTCTCAACCTGGTAACACGGGTTCGAATCCCGTACGGGGTACCACTTGCTACAGCTCTGATTAAGTATGAATGATTTTAGTAACCGTAGTCATAACTAGGTGGGTTGTATACAGGCGGTGGGTTATACAAAGGCATGGTAGTTGTTGGGGCTGCAGTCGTGGTCGTGTTGAGTGTTAGAGAGTTTTCACCTGAGCTGCATGAAAGACAGAATAATGAGACGGCGAGGAGAATGCATATGTTTTGCATCCATAAGCTTGCCGCAGATTTCTAATCCTCAACGTGAATAAAGACACACTTGAACGCCAGTAGTGATTAAATCAACGTTTAACCGAGTGCGACTTGGGTCACAAATTAAAAAAAATCGGTATTCTTTTTTTAAGATTGTTCTGTGAGTTTGGATTCTTTAGAAAAAAAACTGTTTGATGCAACGAGAGCGGAAAATGCTATACGTGAGTTGCTTTATGCCATAGGTGAAAACCCAGATCGAGATGGATTATTAGATACCCCTAAACGAGTTGCACGTATGTATGAGGAAGTAACTTCCGGGATTAGATGTGAGCCTGCAGAAGAGCTGAATAAGTGCTTTGAAGTCAACCATGATGAGATGGTAATGGTTCGTGATATTTCTTTGTATTCTCTCTGTGAGCACCATTTAGTTCCTTTTATAGGGCAAGCACACATTGCGTATATACCTAGAACAAATGGATCAATAGTAGGGCTCTCAAAATTGGCCCGTTTGGTTGACGGTTATGCGAAGAGACTACAAGTGCAGGAAAGACTCACATCTCAAATAGCAGATGCTCTTCAAAGAAAGCTCAATCCGATAGGAGCACTCGTAGTTATAGAAGCTGAGCATCTTTGTATGTCTATGAGGGGAATAAAAAAACCCGGTTCTTCTACCGTTACATCAGCCGTTCGAGGTATTTTCCGTGACGATGTGTCTGCTCGAAGTGAAGCAATGAGATTTTTAGACCATTCACGCTGAAATGTTAATTGCTTATATACATTTTCTTTCAACAGTTTTTATGTTGGGGTTGATTTGGTTTGTTCAAATAGTTCATTACCCATTATTTAAGAAAGTTGAAATAACTAGATCAGCTGAATACCAAGCTGAACACCAAAAAAGAACATCTTGGGTTGTGGGTGCGCCCATGGTTGTAGAAGCTCTAACTGCGATATGGTTGCTGATTGACCCGACGGATGGTCGCCTATTGCCATTCATAGGATTTCTCATTCTTATAAAAGTTCAGCTCTCGACAGTTCTTTTGCAGGTTCCTGCGCATTCTAACCTTCTTGATGGGTATACATCTGAAAAAATAAGTTCTCTTGTCAGGAGCAACTGGATCCGAACAGTTGGATGGACTTCACGTTCAGTCATAGCGACTTTAATAGTGGCGAACGGCCAATTGTGAAAGAAATTAATTCTGAGCGTTCATCTGAATCACCTCTAAAAATCAAGTCTGCCATCATGGAACAGCACTGGACTGATCTTGTATTCATACATTGGCGTTACCCCGTTGATGTCGTACAACATTTACTTCCTGAAGGCGTTGAGGTGGAGACTTATGACGGGGATGCTTGGGTTGGTTTAATACCGTTCAATATGAATGATCTCGGTTTTCCAAAATTGAAACCTCTACCATATGTAGGTTCATTCCCCGAGGTCAACGTTAGAACTTATGTGCGTTGTGGTGGACATTCGGGAGTTTGGTTTTTTTCTTTGGATATAAACAAACTTTTGCCCACTCTTATAGCCAGAGTTGCATACAAGATTCCTTACTGTTATGGCAAGGTGAATCATGTTAGAAACAATAATTACTTAAAGACTCATGTTGTACGTAGCTGGCCTGAGTCAGGCCCGAGTAGTGAATTAACTATTAAGTTCGGGGAGAAAACAGATGGAGATTTTGAGCGTTTCTTAACAGCGCGATGGGGGCTCATATCGACTAATAGGAAAGGAAAACCTATTTGGGCACCAGTTGATCACCCACCATGGTCCTTGCGAAAAGCCGAAATCGTAACTCTTGAAGATGAACTAGTTTCTTCAACGGGACTACCTGCTCCCAGCGGTTCTCCGCACGTTATGTATTCAGAAGGCGTTCCTGTTCGAATTGGGATCCCAGGCAAGATTCGTAAATTTTAATTTTTTTAATCTAGATTTCAGGAACTTTTCCGTTAAATTCTGAACTCTGCTGTGACAGAAGACTCATTTGAAGAAACATTTTCAGAGTAAATGTTTACTAGATTTGAGAGAGATGACAATCGTTAGGAGCTTAAATGTCATTCTCAATTTTGCGTGAAAACTTTCTTTTGAAACCAGAAAATAAACCCAAACTAATCTTTATGGTTGCTGGCTTTATATCATTTCTTCTATCAGTTTCACTTTGGTTCAGTGGTAACGAAATGCAAGGAATATTTGTTGGTATTTGGGTCCCTTCGATCCATTCTTTGGGAACTCTTGTGTTAACAAATTCAGGACAAAACAATGAATGAAACCTTGCTATTTGTTATTGGAACATTGGTTTTTACAATTACCGTCTGGGGTTTGCTAGTAGCAGGTTATAAAGCAACCGACGATGCAAGTAAAAGAGATAGTGCGTAGTTCTATAGAAAAGTCGTCAACTGGCTTTTCAAGTAAAGATAGAAAAGTTTCAAATTTCGAAAAATCTCTACTGATTTACGACGGGAACTGTAATATTTGCAACAAATTAGTTGATTGGGTTTCAGACAAACTTCCTAACAGTTTTGAACCTATAAAATCTCAATCTTTAAGGCCTGAAGAATATGGTTTGAAGCAAAAAGATTTTGATAATTATGTGTGGCTAATTATGCCAGACCGTAAGAAAGTGAAAGGTTCGATGGCTGCAGCCAGAGTCCTTCGTGCAATGGGATCAGGATGGGGTGTATTGGGAACTTTGATTAGTGTTCCACCTTTTTCATTTGTTGCTTTTGTGTTTTATTGGTTGTTTTCAAAAAATCGAAAACGTTTAGGAAGCCTTTGCGCAATAAAGTAAAAATTTTTTACTAAACGATTATGCGACTTGAGTCACATGAAACGAAAATAATTTCAAAATTTTTTAGACTTAAGTTTATTATTAAAAACGAAAAGAGATGAGATGGAGATAATTGGACTCTTGGCACAAATTGGTGCCGGATTATGGATTTTAAATGTCTGGATACTTCGGTTTAACAAGGAGACCGAGTTTCGTGGGGGTGATGCAAAAAATATGTTAGAGGAATTTCAGACGTATGGAATTTCACCTCCTCTTATGTATCTGATAGGTGGAACGAAACTTACATTAGCAATTCTTCTAATTGTGGGTGTTTGGGTAGAAGCTTTAACTAGACCTGCAGCAATTTTGCTTGGTCTGTTAATGGTTGGGGCCATAGGTATGCATTTGCGTGTTGGTGATCGTATTAAAAAAGCGGCTCCAGCTATAAGCGTTTTAAGTCTTTCAATTCTTGCTTTGATCTAAGTTTCGACCATTTGTAATTTTTATTAAGAGTATTAATAAAAGAAAAAACAGAAAATAGCTTATTGTTTTTCTCGGTCGATCGGAATTAGTGGAAAAGCGTCAAGTAGGTGCCTGACGTGACCTGTTTCATTGACGGTTCTAACAGACCGCAAACCCGAAGATGATGCAGTGATCCTGGTGATGCCGCAATAATCAGGTTGGAGAGCTACCGGATCGTCATGTCCCAAAATAGTTTGTAAGTAAACTCCCATAACCATTCCATGACAGAAAACAGCGACTGTGGAACCTTTGTTTTCTTCAATCAAGTAGTTAAAAGCATCTGTAGTTCTTTTTTTAAAACCTTCTAAATCGCCGCCGAAAATCGACTCGGGGTTTTCAAGATACTCCTTGATAAAAGGATCGTCTGGATCCATTTCTTCTATAGGGGTATATGAATTTCGGTCAAAATCAGCTTCTTTTAGATCATCTATAATTTCGAGTTCTAAACCAGTTTGTTCTACAAACGGTTCAGCAGTCTGAATAGCTCTAAGCATTGTGCTTGAAACAGCATGTTGCACTTCTTGAGTTTTTAGAAACTGAGCAGTCGCTTCCGCCTGCTTTACACCTAGAGCAGAAAGAGGAGGATCTGCAGACCCTTCTCCTTCAGAGCGTGTTTCAGCGACCGGCCGTGCGTGTCGTATAATAAGTAATTCCATATTGAATAGTTCCTCTTAGTTGAATCTGCTTATGGATTAACCACTTCGAGTTGAGCAGGTACGTGTTTATGCCAAGGAGTTTTCGCAATTGGATCGCACCATTCAGTAGATGTCAACTCGTTTGTAGGGACTCCAAATATTTCAGGTTCCCCACCAGCGGGAGAATAACTTAAACCATGACCATTGGGTAGGGAGACGTGACCCTGGCTCATTGTTTCGTTAATTTCTGCAACAGCAACTGCCGTTCCCCCTTGAGTAGTGATTCGAACCCGTGCCCCATTATCGATACCCAATTTTTGTGCATCTTCTACGCTAAGCCTCAAAGTTCCTTCTTGATCACGTTTACGCCATTCAGGGTTTCGCATGATTGTATTTGCGGTGAAACTTCTTCTTTCCCCAGCTGCGAGCACAAAAGGAAATTCATCGCTTGTGTAGTCTGCGGGGGAGTCTGCCAGCTCTTTAACTTCTTTTAACATTTCAGGAATAGCTAGATTTATTTTTGAATCAACAGTATTTAGAAGATCCCACGCCTGATCCTGTTCATGTCGAGTAAAAATTATCCCATCTGGGTTAGAAATCATTGCTTCAAACAGAGAATTCCCTAGAGAAGGACCTTCACCAGCATGACCCGCAGCTTTCACTTGCGAAGGATATCTGAGAGCTGTTTGTTGGGCAGTGAACCAAAGAACGGCAGCGCCTTTCATATCCTCAGGAAGAGATTCGCCTAATGTCTCATACAGTATCACTGCACCCAATGCAGCGACCTCGGGGTTATTGATTGAAAACTCCATGAAACCTTCACTGAACTCATCTAGACCTTTTTTAGCTAGTTCACGCAAAGGTAAAAAGTCAGTTTCTTCTGTAAGGCCTAGTTCTCTAATAATTCGTGTGTGTATCTCAGACTCTGTTAAAACACCATCCGGAGCCTTCAATATTGGTGGTCTTACACATATCCAGTTATCTGGAAAGCTGGCACTGAAAAATGTAGTTTCAACTTTTTCATACTGGGTGGCTGCAGGAAGGAAATAAGTAGCCTCTCGCGCTGTTTCTGTTAGTGCCACATCTACAACGACTGAAAAATCGACTGTTCGCATTGCCTGTCTAAATTTCTCTGATTCGGCTAAAGAGTGAACAGGGTTGGCACTTTCTATGAGGAGGGCTCTGGTTCTTTCGGGATGCTCGCTTAAAATGCCGTCGGCTATTTCATTACAGGCGAAGAAATCGGAGATAACTAAGCTGCCTGTAACAGGATCAGTTGGTTCAGATCCTGAAGCTTTATAGTTGAAAAGAGGCGCGGCGTAAGAGTGCACCGACATGCCGCCATGATTACCGTAGTTGCCTAAAAGAACCCACACGACTCTTTGTAAATATGAGACCAGAGTTGAATGTGGTGCCATTTCAATTCCTAAGTCTTCATAAAACGCCACACTTTCTGCTGAAGCTAGTCGGCGTGCTACATCACGAATCTGATTTTCAGGTATCCCGCATTTGGAAGCGAAATCGTCTATAGGTATACCGGAAAAAGCTTCTATAGTTTCGTCTGAACCAACTGTATTTTCAGAAAGCCAAGACTTTGCAGTTAGACCTTCTTCAATAATTACCGAAATAATGGCAGCAATAAGAAAGGCATCTGAGCCCGGTCTAACAGGCAGCCAGAAATCTGCTAAATCAGCTGTTTCAGTACGGCGGGGGTCTATAACAACCATCGAACGTTTTGCATCTGCTGAAATTTCTTTAAGAACTCTTCTCGCTTCGTCAAAACCGTGAGACTGCCAAGGGTTCTTTCCTAAGAAAACAGCTACTTCTGCATCATGAAAATTGCCGTGGGTGTGTGCTCCAAACATTCTTCCCTCCACCCATGCTTCGCCG
>Ga0163180_10001614_pt1 | contig 12829 bp, 9 predicted proteins | sample AtlANTMetagenome_2_FD_109647 | JGI IMG/M metagenome (GOLD analysis project Ga0163180, IMG submission 109647) | Marine eukaryotic phytoplankton communities from the Atlantic Ocean - Atlantic ANT 4 Metagenome | ecosystem: Environmental > Aquatic > Marine > Oceanic | place: North Atlantic Ocean...
ATGTGGGACCGGTAAATACGATGAGCTGCTGAGGACCGCCTGGAGACCAGGTGAATCGTTTTCCAACATCCCAGTCAGTACCCGGAATTCGTGCTTTTAGCTCGAGACCCATGATGGCTGCCACGCTCAAATCACCACTAAAGGTATCGAGTGAGAGTCTATCATCTGCTATTTGTCCAGTTACATTGACCTGTACACTGGCATCGCCTCCACCGAATACGGTGGCCAGCAGATGATCATCACCACCCTCGACACCACCGCGAACTATGGCTTGTATACTTCCATGAACCCGCCCTTGAACGCGACCCGAGCTTCCTTCTCCTGAAGCATTTGGGCCATATGAGGCGCGTCCAGAGAATTGTAGAGAAGGACGAACACTGAGCCAGATTCCAGCAGAGGCAGTACTTGAAGCTATTCCACTCAGTGGAACCCTCATCTCGACCTCAGAAGGAATGATCTCTCGAGAAACCTGAACCTCCAGTCCTTCGGTTCCTGCGCTCATACCAAAAGAGGTACCGCTGCTGTTTTCGAGAGAGCTCTCCATTTGCAGCTGTGTTCCGGATCCATTTTGCTCTTCCTCGAGACGAGAGGCCCTTTCTGAATTGCCAACCGTATTTTGCTCAGGAACAGAGCACATCGGTGCTTCTTCAAATACAGTCTCTTCTGGCTCGGGTAAACAGACTTGTTGTTCTTGATCGTATGTTGACATGGTCTATCCTTTGTTCAGATCAATCTTAGCACTGAAAGAATACATCAACAATAGCATCGAAATGGATCTCTTTGTTTTTCTAAAAAAGCACGGATCATCTGTGAATAATGGTGTTTTATCATGATGTTTGTTCTTTTCATCTCAAATCAAAGAGATGTTTGTTTGATAAATATGCAAGCGGAGTTCTCGAGTTTTAATGAAACATGGTTGTGTACAGTGATTTTTGGTTGCGATCAGAGATTCTGAAGCGATCGAAAATCCTAGTATATCGGAAATAATAGAAGCAAAAAGTTCAACCCGAAAGCACCCACGAATCCGATTATCCATAGAAGAAATAGAATCCAGAGGATTTTTTTTAGGGACTGTAATTTTACTTGAACCTCTTCATACTCCTGATTTTTTAATGCTGTATTGGCTTGCAACGCGATGAAAAGAGGAATCAGGGCAAAAATAGAACAAGAAAAAAACATGAGCCCAGAGAGAATGACATACTGTTGGACTTGACTCTTCAAGTGGACGATACTGACGTTCTGTTTTGGTTGTGGGGTTTGTAGCGGAGGGGGGACTGGATCGACAACCGCTTCTCGAACCTTAAGTCTCGGTCCGTTTGGAATGTCCTTTGGGCTATTTTTTTGGACTGGCGTGTGGGTGGAGAGAGTTTGAAGGGCAATACGCGCTTCTTTTACGGAAGAGAAGCGATGATTGGGATTCTCAGCGAGCATTTTTTCAAGCCAAGAAATATACGCAGGCTGGAGATGCTTTACGGTCGGTTTCCAGGTTAGAACCATTCCTTGGAGTAGGTTTCGAGGAGATGTATTGCCGAAGAGTTCGATCGCCAAAACCCCGATGCTGTATATGTCAGAGGCCAAGAGGGCTTCTCCTCGAATTTGCTCTGGAGCCTGATAGCCAAGTGTTCCGGTATTGATCGTGTGTCCAAAGGTTCCTCGTGCAAGCTCTGAAGCCGAGCCAAAATCGATCAAGAAGATGGCGTCATCTTTTTTTCGTCGCATCAGATTGGCGGGTTTGATATCGCGATGCAGAATCGGGGGAGAGAGTGAATGCAAAAATTCTACCAGTTCGAGAATGGAGAGCAGCATTTCTTTAATTTCTGCGATGGTATAGCGGCGCGCGTTGATTTCTTTGCTGAGATCCTCTCCTTCGATAAATTCCTGTACAATATGCCATCTTGTGACAAAATCTGCTTTGGCCTCAAAAGCATCGATAAAGCGCGGAATTCTTGGATGTCGGATCTCACGTAGGAGCTGGATTTCTTTTTCTAAGGCCTGTGTATCAGAGACCAAATGCTTAAAGCGCTTAATCACCACCATGTTTTCGCTATGGAGATCTCGCGCCAATAATGTAATACCAGAGGATCCATCTGCAATAGGCCGGATGACTTCAAAGCGATTGTGTAATAGCATATTCTCTCAGAGTGTAAGGCATCCATAACCCGCTGAATTTGGTTAGGAATGTGTTGTTTTTTTATGTCGATCGTTTATACTGTATGTTTTTTCGTGGTTTTCGGCAAAAATTCATACAGAAGACCGTTATCGGTTCTTATCCTGATCACGACAGGTCTCTTGAGCAGTACGATATGGAAACCGGTATGATTGATTGTGGACAGTATATTGGTTTTATCGGATTTTGTTCAAGAATTAGGATAAGAAGAGAGCATGTTGCGGGTCTTGTATATGAATTGTTTTCGATGTTGTCTCATGATGTTGTGTCTCGCTGTTGCTTGTCAAGCTGCTCCAGCATCACCGCAAGCCTTTGCCAATCGGATTGTTCATGGGATCAAGCACAGCAGTGCAGATCTCTTGCTGTTTTTGCCCTCTCCCCAGCTCATTCGCTCTTTGATGGTTTGCACTGAAAAAGGCGATCAAAATATTGCAGTTGCACTCGAGAAATCGCAATCAGAGGTACTGCAAACGCAAAGACAATTCCGAGATGTCTTTTCGGAATTGCAGCTTCACTCCTTTACAATTACCAAAACCACACCAGTACAGAGAGGCGAAGCCCAAGGTTCTTGTATTACCAGTAGAGATTTTGAAATTATGCATATGAACCTCAATATTCGGACATCAAAAGATCAGGAGCTGATTCCGGTTCGGCTTGAAGTACTGTATGTGGATCGACGATATTATTTACTCGGGATGTGAAGAAGTACCATACTTCTTGTGGGAATACGGGAAAAAATAATATAAGAATAATGATGCTGTTTTTATTTTTCTCCCATCTTGCTCTGCTCTCCTGTTCGTTTTCCAAAACAAACATGGACCAAGCGATATATGAACAAGAGATCGTGGATAGCGCAGAGAATTGTGATGAAATGGGTCTAAACCCAGATACTTCGATTGATGGAGTTGATCAAAACTGTGATGGTGTGGATGGTCCAGATGCAGATCAAGATGGCCATGTCGATATCGAAGCCGGAGGGGATGATTGCGATGATCAAGACCCAGAATCCATGACCACAGAAGAGGATCCGGATTGCGATGGTGTGCCGGTTTGGATGGACTGTGATGATCAAGATCCGAGCTCAACCAGTATCGATGTAGATAGTGATTGTGATGGGTTTCTCGATAGACCGTGCTCTGCATTGGCCTTTAATGGGGTCTCTGATCTGTTGACAACCGATGCGGTTTTTACGGCTCAGGACTTTAGCCTTGAATTGTGGATAAAGCTTCCACCGAATATTACAAAAAAGCGAATCGTTCTCGACTCAAATGAAGGGAGTACGGGCAATTATTTTTCTTTGATGGTGACCGACGAGTGCAAAATCCGTGCAGAAATTAGACCCGCAGGCTCGTATACGCGTCATCTGACCGATGCCACCCCACGCTGCAATCAAACGTGGATACATATCGTGTTTGTCCGTGAGGATGCCGAAATACGGCTGTTTATTGAAGGGAAAGAAGTCTCCAACCACTCTTTTCCAACAGGGGAATTCTCTTTTTCCGCTCCGCTATTGGTTGGGTATGCAATGCCTGAGCATGAGCGAAAACATCATTTTTTGGGCTTGATCTATGCCATTCATATTTCGAATGTCGCTTTATATGAGACAGACTTTATTCCCACGGCCCGCGATCCTCTGGACTCGACAGAGATTTTTTGGTTTTTTAGCGAAGGCGAAGGAGACACGGTGTATTCTGAAGTCGGAGAGGAAACCGGAACGATTGAAGGGGCGGAATGGATAGAGGATTGTCCCTATGAGTTTGAGTGAAGGCGATTGTGGACATAAAGGACTGTGGATCGCATGATTTTATGTCTATCAAGCAGTCCTTCGATTATGCGAGATATCTGCGATGATATCCCACAAAAGCATATTTTTATACAGGCAGAGCATTGTTTCTCATACTCTTGGCGTCGCTTTCAAAAGAAATACCATGAGATTTTGGCCAGCTGTAATTTGGATGATGTTCAGCTGATCTTGGCAGAGCATATTGATTCCTTGGGAATTCTTATTTTGATGCGGTTGGATGGGTATCGAATTCCTGCGCATATTTTTCCTCATATCAATGCATTTCCTCTAGAGGTGCTGACGCTGTTCTCGATCTTTCGTGCTTTGGGACACGAGGAGGATATTGTTGTCTGTGGATGTACAAATACAGCCAAGCGCTATCAAGCGGTCTTGGGAGTCCAAACCCTTGCAATCCCAACATTTGGAATTTCAGACGATTTTTACCCCATGGATAGTCGGTGGTGTCGCAAAAAGTTGCATATCCCCCAGCATGAGAAGATATTGCTTTTTACGGGTCGATTTGCGAAAGATAAGGCGATCCCTCAGCTACTGCGTGTCTATCAGCAGCTAAAATCATCATACCCACTACGACTCGTCTTGATTCTATCCGCTTTTGAACGACCGCTCTGGAATCGTACCCAAAACTTGCTCTCCGATGTACATATTATCCATAGTGCTTCCATTGAGGAGCTGCGACTTTGGTATAATGCTGCCGATATTTTTAGCTTTCCCGGTTGCTCTATTTTTGAAACATGGGGAAGAGCCCCGATTGAAGCCATTGTCTGTCATACACCTGTTGTTTTGGCGGATTGGTGTGGCTTTCGAGAGTATGTTTCTCCTCATAATGGTCGACTCTGTGCTGTTCAGTTTGAAGAGAAACCCGTGATACCACCCTTTCATTATGCTGGAGTACGAGAAGAAATCTATCGCAGAGAGCTGGAGACGGAAATATGCTCTCCGACCACGGATGTTGGCCATGTTCCGGCTTGGACCCAGCGTGATTTTTGTATCCAGGCCCTAAAGTCCTTTGTCGCTCAGCAGTACGCTATAAGTACAGCACAGTATACGCGCGTCGATCCAGCAGAGCCACTCCAAAAAGAAGGTTTTTCCCCAGTCATTCAGCTTCTCTGGGACTATTTTCGGATTGATTCCTTGGCCGACTTACGGCGCCGAGATCGAGAGCTCTCGTGGTTGAATCGAGGGCATAGAGGAAGTGATGCGATTATTGCACAGCTCTATCAGATGATGTATGCCCGACACCATCAAGAGTGAGAGGATTGTCTTTTCCGCTGTTATTCTGGGGTGATGTCGGTATGTCCTCGGGTCGCGAGAAGATAGGACTCGGTTATTCCGACCTGTGTGATGGCTGAGGTTGCAATGACCCCAACACAGCATGCAAGGAATCCGAGTATAGCAAATAATCCGAGGACAAAGTTGTAGATAAAGAGATGGATACGATGTCCATCCGCCATTTCCCAGCTCTCTTTGAGTGCTTCCATCGGTTTTCGATTGTCGATCGCAACAAGATGATCTCCAAAAAACAGCCCCATCTGAATATACACCATTCCAACAAAAAGGATGAGCACCAGAAAAGCCAAACCGATCAGACCGATGATGAGCATCGATTCTGGGATGATCAATACCCCGATTAGGACAAATCCCCCAAAAATAATAACCGGAACAAAAGAGATTAAACCAGCCAGTAGTCTCCATATCAGCATATCGACAAAACGGTCACTGCCACTAAACAGGGCATTTCCTGATTCCATCCCACCAAGAAGATTTTGATGTAGACGGTACCATCCTGTGCGGATCCAGGCTCCTCCGAGCCATCCCACCAGTGCAAAACAACCTTGCATAGCGATCATGGCGAAGACCATGCCGACAATAATTCCAGTATCGAATTTCAGATCTTCAAAAGCACTGATGTCGAAATTACTATTGTTTCCCATTCCTGCGAATAAAGAGAATAAAACACTCCCGACCAGAACCCATACCGGATCTTTTTTTAGGATATCAATTCCGCTATTGATGGCTCTTCCAAAGTTATAGGCTTCTCTTATGTTTATAGGATTACTCATCTTCTCTCCGTCTCTTCTTTTATCTTACAAAAATGCAGAGCAAAAAAAATGTTTTTTATGAGAATCAAGGCCGGAACAGTTCTCTCATAAAATTCAATATGAAGACAGCTCATACTCCTTCGCTGAAGTGAAAGATAGAGATTTCATGTATGAATGCAATTTTTTATCAATGTGATAGAGCAAAGTAGAGAGAACGCATAGTGCGAGAGCAATAGAGAAAAAGGAGAGTGGTATGATGTTGTTACTTTGGGCTGTACTCGGATGTGGTGATACACCGGTGGATCCAGCAGCTGCCGATACATCCATGAAGGTTCCAGAAGAGAAAATCGATTCAGATTTAGCCAAGGCAGAAGCAAAAATCGAGAAAAAGGTTTCGTTACCAACACTTGCTGAGACAACCACACCAGAGATATTCTCCAAGAAATGGCTGGTCATAATTCAGTCCTCGAAAGAATCGGGTACACTTCCCGATACGTGGGGAAAATTACATGATGGCATCGAGAATGTTGCGCCCGCTCGGCTTAAGTCGGGATATTACAAAAACCTGATGCCCTGCTGGGAAATCGTGGTGGCGAATCAGTTCTCGGAGAAAAAATCCGCAATCGCCCTTTCTAAGACGCTGAAAGATAGCGGAATAGATAACTATGTGAAAAATGCGGGAAGCTTTGTGGGAAAAGATTCTCGCATCGATGCCATGTGTGCAAAGGCGGATCAAACCACAAAGACATCATCCTATTTGATTGGTGTATCTGTACAAGGTCATGTTCAGGTACCGATTACAGCAGCAGAAATTCATAGAAAACGTATTGTTGAGGGGCATGAGAAAAAACTCAAATCGCTGACCGAAAGCGTATGGTATACCGGCATCCCAACACAGCATGTCGGTGATCACAAAAAAGGGGATGGCTATACGATCATCGACTTGGAAGGGAAGGGAGAAGCGCAAAAATGTACGGTGCAAGGGTTTTCATTAATCGTGCGTGGAACCCCGCACTTTTCGATCCAAAACCCAAAAAAACCCACCTGTGGAGAGACGCAAATCTTTGCACAGCTCGACTGTAAATCATCAGACTTGGAAAGACCTTATCTGATCATTCCGGCATCGAAAAAAGTTCCAGATGTTGTGAGGGTGGTTGGGAAGTCGCTCGAAACGGATGCGTTTTCCAAAGATAAGATGCTGGAAAAAGAATATAAAAAAGCGCAAAAAGAAGCCAAAGAACAGGGCGAAACATTGAAATCTCAATTTTCAAAGCGACAGCTCCAGTCTTTGGATGGGAAAACAGTGGGCAGTGTAAAAACAGTACAATATCTAAGCAATGAGGGGAATAGCTACTGTGGAGGCGAGGATATCAATGTGAAATACAGTGCGATGTTTAATCGTACAGAGAGAATTTCTACCTTCATGGAAACAACAGAGCGAGACATCTTGGGAATAATCAATCCGCTGTCAGAAAATCCGCTAATCATTCATCGAGATTGGCCTTCAGTACTCAGCATTACGGATTTTCAGGAGAAAGCCGAGTTCTCATTGCGAAAGGATTTTTGTGATTGTAGCTGTTGAGTGGGTACTCGAGATGGAGAAGACCAAGATACTTCCGATCAGTATTTTTGTAGGCGTTCGGATGAAGAACATCCCAAAAGGTGATACGATCTTTTGGGTGCATGACACATATCGCGTATGAAATACTTTGGTTTATCGACATTAATGCTGATCGGATGCCTTGAAAAGACCACAGGGATTCCACAAAAACTCGATCCTCGTTTTTTTGCCTCTGATCGCAATAGAGGGACCCCGGAAGGAAATGATCCTGCCGCCACAGGAGCAAAAAGATCTTCAGATCCATTCTCTTCTTATTCCGGAGAAACGATTCTGGTGAGTGGTGCTCTGATTTCTGAAGCCCAAGGAAGTATTGATATCGACTTTCGCATTCCAGATCCAACAGCTCCAGGTGGGATGGCGGGGCAGGGGAAATTACTCATGTCTGAGCCCGGAGCATTTTCCTTGGAAGTCCCAAAAAATCTCGGTTTATTGGAGGTTCAAGCATTTCAAGATCTCGATGGTGATGGTCCGACTGGAGATGATCCCTTTGCGCAAGTCCAATTACAGGTGAAAGAAGAGGATTTTTTGGGTCTTTCTATTCAATTGGTGGCCGGCGCTCGGATGAACATGCAGCATCAGGAGATGCCACCTCCTGAAGAAGGGGGGCAAAATGATATGGGTGCCCCTGCCGGTTCGGGTGTTCCGGACAATCCCGATCCTTTTGTTGGATACTCCGGAAATCGAATAACGCTCTCTGGAAAATTGATCTGTGAGGGCTGTCCGCTTGTCGATCTCGATCTCTTTATGCCCGATGAAAACTCGCCAGGAGGTCGTCAGATGATCGGAAAAATGAAGCTTCCTGCGGGTGCATATGAGATTGAAGTGCCACAGGGCTTTGGGTATCTCATATTGGAGGCTTTTGTCGATTATGATGAAGATGGTCCAGGAGTGGGAGACCGGATGGGAGCATATCAACAGAACCCAATACAAATCTCTCGATCCGATTTGCAGAATATTGATATAGAATTAGTCATACCCGAAGATGGACGTATGCCCATGGGGCCCCAACCTCCACAATAGGTTTGTTATGCTTTCCTCCCTTTTGTATTCTCTCTGTTTTTCTGCGCATGCTGAAGAAGCGCTCGGAACAATGGATATCAGCTATTTTCGCCCACCACCTGATGGTTATCGATATTTCAATACGCCTTCGGCAACCACCTTGCGTCATATGCAAATGGGGGTTTCTTTTTGGGTGAGCTATGAAAACGATCCTCTGGTCTTTCTCTCGAGCAATGAAAGGGTCACACCATTGTCTATCGAACAAGATGGTGTCAGCAACGATATTGGTGATGCGGCCATCGACAATCGTGTGATGAGCAACATCCAGCTCTCGCTGGGCCTGTTTCAGTTTTTATCTCTCTCTGTTGATCTGCCTTTGATCTTCTGGCAAACCGGATACAATCTTGATTCGTTAAAATTTAATCAAGGCAAAACCGATCTCATTCCCTCAGGACTTGGAGATCTCCGGTTGGGATTGAAGACGATCCTTCTCAAGCGCGAGGATGCACCAGTAGGGCTTGCATTTTATCTTCCTGTCGGAACCCCGACATCTTCGGGAGGATCGCTTTTTGGAGAAGAGGACTATAGTTTTACTCCGATGGGGATTTTAGAGTTTTCCGATGCACCGGTACGCAATCGGAGCTATAAATTTCGTGGCTCGATATATGGGGGATATCATATTCGACCTGAGGATATGTTGCTGAATACACCGGTTGGAAATCAAGTGGTATATGGTGCGGCTTTGGCCTTTCACCCGGTGCGATTTGCAGAGTTTTTGATCGACTATTCCGGAAAGTCAGGCGAGGATGGGACAACCGGTGAGCTTTTGTTTGGGCTCAAGCTTCTGACCAGCAGTGCGGTCGAGGTCAATCTTGGTGGTGGCTTGGGAGTACAGCCCGGAATCGGGACGACGGATATGCGCGGTGTGTTTGGCGTTACGGTGGCACCAGACTTCGATCCACGCTTCCAAGATGAGGATGGTGATGGAATTCCAAAGACATTGGATAAATGTCCACGCGCCATGGAGGATTTTGATGGTGTCTTAGATGAGGATGGCTGCCCGGATTATGATAGTGATGGTGATGGAATCGATGATTCCGTCGATAAATGTCCGTCAAAAAAAGAAGACCGAGATGGCTTTATGGATGATGACGGTTGTCCGGATTTGGATAATGATAATGATGGCATTCCCGATATTACCGATCGTTGTCCCTTGGAGCCCGAGACCTTTAATCGGTATTTGGATGATGATGGTTGTCCGGACAGCAATCTGAATAAAGATACCGATGAGGATGGCGTGCGTGATGGTGATGATCGCTGTCCTTTTGAGGTGGAGGATATCGATAAGTTCCAAGATGAAGATGGCTGTCCCGATCCAGACAACGATGGTGATGGATTGCTCGACTATGAGGATCAGTGTCCTGATGCTCGAGAGGTTGTGAATAAGGTCGATGATTTGGATGGCTGTCCTGATGAGAGTGATCGAGTACGAATTTCGAAAAACAAGATTGTGATTGGGGAGAAGATTTTCTTTGATTTCTCCAAAGCCACGATTAAAGAACAGTCCTTCGATCTTCTTGACGAGATCGCATCCCTAATCTTAGCGAAGCCCAAGCTTCGAATTATTCGAATTGTGGGGCATACCGATGATATTGGCTCTGATGAGCACAATCTGAAACTCTCACAAGATCGGGCCAATGCGGTTCGGGAAGCTCTGATTGAGCGAGAGGTGGAAGCACATCGATTGGCTGCCGAAGGTCGAGGTGAGAGTATGCCACTTGTTCGTGGTACCTCGGAATCAGCGAGAGCCAAAAATCGTCGCGTTGAGTTTTTGATCGAGTACAAATAATTCTTTCCGTTTGCGTGGAAGAGAGAAAAGATCTTCGAGCCACCCGTACTTCTTTGAGAATGTTGGGCTTGGTTCTCTATGTATGTTAATCGCTAATTATTCGTAATTATGTCGCGAAGTATGATACGATCATTTGTATCAAATTGCATGAGGTTGCCAATGCTTCCAATTTTATTTTTATTCGCCTGTCAGGACGGAAAAGTCGATACGGCTTCTGAGGATCCAGAAACGACAACAAATACCGATACCGGTTCGAACGAAGAACAACAAGACGATACATCGGAGCCCACGAATTTCGATCCCATGAATGGGTCAATATCAGGGACTGTCGATATTTTGCTCTATACCGAAGGCTCTGATGGAGCGAGAGAAAGTATCTCTTGGGATGAAGCCTATGCAGGTGTTTTTCCTTTTGGAAAGCTCTTTGTTGCGGCTTACTATGATCATCCTGAGACCGGTAATCCTGTGTATGTTGCGTATGACATCGTCGAAAACCCTCAGCCTTCAGGCAATCCATATCAGCTCGATATCAATCTATATGATCCACAGGACCTGCGTGTTTTTGCCGTACTGGATTATTACGTCGATAATATCACAGGAACAGATGAGCCGATCGGAGGGTACAATCGTATCATTGGCTTTGAGGAGGGCATGCAAAAAACCGATATTAATTTTTCTGTGCTTTCCCCTTTGCACGAAGAGCGTCCGCCTTGTGATGATGGAACGCTTGAGATTACGGGTGATGCCAATATCACAGAAACCTATACCGGAGGTGATGTTGCTGTCGTTCTTATGCAAGCTGGAAACAAAGGTCCGAGGCATTATAGTATTGTTCAGCCAGAGGTGCTGGGAGGAGGCGCATCGGCGGAGTATGTGATCTCTCCTTGCACATCGAGTGGGTACATGGTGTTAAAAGGGATTTGGGATAACAACCTCAACGGTATGTATGATCCGTTTGACCGAGCCGGATCGTATATTTCTGAGCCCAATCAATCGGGAAATCCGATCAATATTTCATATACCAATTTGGCGGATTATGAGATTCAAATTCCTTTGGGTGAAAACTCCGGTCTAAAGCTTGTTCCTTTTGTGAATCTTTTGGGTACAGTCCAGCCTGCAAGTGGACTTTTTGATGAACTTTCCTCAACCGGAACGCTCTATGTCGCCGCGCTAAAATATCGACCTGAAGGTGAGCTCTCGGTTCAAGATATAGAAGAGAACAGCTATGATATGGAAGTGTTCACACCATCGGATCTTGCAGGAAAAGATGTTATCGACTGGAAACTGACTGTTCCCTCCGAAACCATCGCCTATTTATGGGCCTATTATGATCAAGAGAGCAATGGCATGGTGAATGAACCGGGAGAGCCATTGGCCTCTGGTGGTGAAGATGACAATGGAAAATTTCCAACAGGTAGCAGTTCGACCAGTAATATCAACATGATTTTGGCTACGATGGAATAGAATCTTGTTACCTTGTCCTATACAATAGAAAGAAAATCGATTTCATCAGACATATATAGACTTTATTTTAGGAGAGAGAATGCTTTTTTTGTACAGTATCTTGAGTGTTGCAATTGCAGATGCTGAGGTTTCCGGCTTCAACAAGATTTCCGCACAAGGACAAAATTTTTATGATGGCACAGCTGCGGTCGATCAAAAGACAGATACCGCATGGATGACAGCGGCAGATTCCAAGGCTGAGATGGAGTGGATTCAGATAGAAGCGCCCAATCAAAAATCGAAGCTCACCCAGATTCGCATCATCAATGGTTATGCAAAGGATGAGCAAAGCTTCAAAGACTACAGTAAAATCAAAAAAATAAAAATAGAAGCCTTTTCATACAACGAAGCAAGAGAGCTCTACTCGACAAAAAGCAGTGTGACTGTTGAGCTCAAGAATACAGCAGAGCCACAGATTATTACATTGCCCAAGCCCGTAGAGATCGACTCAACCAATGGTGGGAAATATCGTTTTTGGATTGCTGAGGTCCATAAAACCGGAACCGAAAATTATCCAGAGAATATCGCTCTTACAGAATTGAGCATGTTTTTGGAAGATGATGAGGTTGGTCCCAAGATCGCCGAGGAAGAAAATGTTCCAGAAGGCGAAGATATTTTCAATGCTCTCGATGGCAAAACTTCAACCATTCTAAAGATTAGCAAGGATACCGTGTTGGGTTTTGAGGGTGTTGATGCTGCACTGACCCGTATTCAGGTGATTGCAACCCGAGATAAGCGCTATGCTCGTCCCAAGAAAATCAAGGTTACAGTGGGAGGACGTACAACCATTCAAGAATATCCGGAAAAGCTAAAGAAACGGGAAAAGCCCGCTTGGATTTGGCTGCCG
>Ga0163180_10001615_pt1 | contig 12828 bp, 10 predicted proteins | sample AtlANTMetagenome_2_FD_109647 | JGI IMG/M metagenome (GOLD analysis project Ga0163180, IMG submission 109647) | Marine eukaryotic phytoplankton communities from the Atlantic Ocean - Atlantic ANT 4 Metagenome | ecosystem: Environmental > Aquatic > Marine > Oceanic | place: North Atlantic Ocean...
TAGGCATGCTTTGCTAATGCGTAGGCCTCGTTAGCAGAACGTCCGCCACGCAGTTTGCGAGCCTGTTCAAAGAAGTTCTGTGCAACCTCACGCAAGTTCCGCTCAATACTGTCTTGGGCGGTTCGAATCGCATCCGCGTTCGCAGCGTTCTGGCGTGCCCAGTTGCTGCCGGCACCGTATGTGCGACGTAGTTTCTCGATTTCCTCGACGGCTTGCTGCTTTTTGCCCATTTTTAGGTAGGCCTTGATGATCTCGTCTTGGTAATCGGGAGTGTCTTTGGCGTTGGGATCGCGTGCAATCAGACGGCGATAGGTTTGAATGGTTTGTTCGAACTTACCCTGCTCTAGATAGGTGGATGCGAGGCGTTTCAGCATGGAACGAATCAGGTCCGTCTTACCGAGTTGGGTAAAGTACTGGATTGCTCCGTCCATGTCTCCGGCGTCTGCGAAGAAGCGGACGAGGTCCTTGAGTGCTTCCTCTGCGAGACGAATACTCGTTTTCTTTTGAGCACCTTGGGCACCGGAACCTTCCAGTGACACTACGCGTTTCATCGTATCGATTGCTCTTCCGTACTCAGCAACATTGAAATAGCACCATGCGAGCTTGTAGAGTGCGAATCCATATTTCTGTGAATTGCGGTACTTGGCGGCTTTTTGATAGGCTTGAAGGGCGCGATAAGCGTTGTTTTCGTCGAAGTAATACTCTCCGATTTGCACGAAAGCATCCGGTACGAATTCAGAGTCTGGATACGTCCGTACCAGGGTCTTGAAGTACTTAATTCCAGCAGGTACGGAACCGGTATCTTGCAGTGCAGTGGCCAGGTAGAATGTGGCCTCGTCCGCTCTCCGGAAGTTCGGGAATTGCTGAAGGATTCTCTTGTAGAGTCGAATCGACTTCTGCTGCCACTTCTTAGAGCGTTTGTTGTTCGCCTTCATCCCTGAAGAGTCGCAGTTCGGATTGTTGAAGCATGCATCGAAATCTGCCTCATACTTCTCCATCTCACCCATGTAGATGTCCCGGCCTTCCTCAAAGTAAAGGTCGGCGAGTCGGAGCATCATTTCTGCACTGCGATCACCCTCCAAGTGCCCACGTCGAAGAAGGTCCTCTGCGAACTCCATCTCTTGATGGCGCTTTTGTCGGGCAAGTTTCCGATATTCGGCGGAAACTTGTTCGCGGGTCACTTCCGACGCCCGGAGGACACGACGTTCTTCACGGTCTTGAGCTTCCGCGGGTGCGTTGTAGAGGAGACCGCCGCTGAGAACCAGCAGCAGACTTAGACGAAAAGTGTGGGTGAGGCTGTGCTTCATGTTGTTTTCACTCTTTGGGCAGAAAGCCGCTTATCGGCAAGAGCCTTGTTCGGTATACCGGTAGTATCCAAGTTCGTCCTGCCAGAATTCTCCATTGAAGGGCCAATAGATAAAGTCCACGGATGTGGCGAAGTCCAATTCCAGTCCCTGAAAGGAACTGAGGAGATCTGGGTTCGACATTTTGTAGGCGTAGTCAGCACGTTGTGCCGATACGACCTCAAATCGGATGATTTCAGATTGGGAGAGAAGGTCTCCGAGGTGCGCACGGACCCTGTCCATCTCTTGGAGTAACAAACGACCGGCACGCGTCTTGTAGCGACGCGCGTCTTTGGCGATTTGTTTTTTGAGATGAGCTCCAAGACTGTCTCTCCAAAGTGACTTCTGATCGTCGATTTCGTTTTTCTCGCTGACCATAATGTCCAGGTGTCGGACAAGCGCTGCGAGGTCTCGGTTCCGAAGAAAACGACCAAATAGCGAAGGAGGGAGGCTTGTCTTTTTCTCGGAGTTGGAGAAATAGGACTCAAAGGCCTGATCGTGCAGTTCGCGTTTTTCTTTTCCGCGGTACTGGCTTGTGAAGTCTTTGAGTTCGTCGAACATCGGAGTGATTTCACTCTCAAACTCGAGCAGAAGACCGTCGACCTCGTCGTATTCGCAGAGGTTGAAAAAGGTCAGTGCGCGGAGCAGTTTTGCCTCAGGCATGAACTCTTCTTCACCATAGAACGGACTTTGCGTTGTGAGTAGCTTACCCAAGGTGAGGTTCAGATCGTTCTGCATAAATGCAGACCAACTGTGCTCGAACAGCGACTCCGCCCAGTACTGAGAGCTGCGTGGAATCATCTGGTAGTACTTCGATGATTCATCGAAACGCTGGATGCCGTAGTAGATACGGGCCACGTTGAGTAGTGAGAGGTCCGTGATGTCCGCAACATCTTTAAGCTCTCTCTCGTTACGCAGCGCGACACCTTCAGCGTCACGAATCACGTCACGGAAGGCTTTTACGGCTGATTTTAATCGGCCCTGCTGGTTGAAGATGACGCCTTCGAAGTATTTGGACTTGAGATAGAGCTCGGATTTCGTGGAGATTTGGCCGAAGTAGCGGCGGGCATCCGAGAGTCGCTCTTGGTCGTACAAGCGCACACCCATCAAGTAGTACAGGTGGTTTTTTGCTTGGCGAGGGTATTCCTCGGGAGGAATACGATGCACGATACGCATCAACTCGGCGTTGTTCCCCGTGTACCGTGCGATGGCAACGAGCTTTGGCAGAGCGTGCTTGAAGTACCGGTTTGCCGGACCTTTCCGAACAACCTGCATGAAATAGTGCTGTGCGGAGTGGTACATCTCCATTTCATAGAGTGCACGTGCAAGGTAGTAGTGAGAGCGGGTGACTTGGTCGGGACAGTTGTTGCCCTCGACGATGTCAAAAAGCATCTTGGAAGACCCGAGGGGCTTCTTGGCACGGAGCTTCTCAATCGCATCTTCGACGTCGCGCTCACAGGTGGACCCTGGATTAATGGCGTCGTCTCCACCTTCCTCGGGAAGGTCGTCATAGGCGTCTCTGCGACGACGACGACGGCGCTCACCGAGTAGTTCTTCGGTTTCGTAGTCGTCCGTTTTGGCGTCTTCTTCGGGAGCAGGTTCTTTGCTGCTCGGGCTCTTTGCTGGCTGTGCAGACAGCTTTTTCGCCGCATTGATGACGTCTTCTGGTGCGCCTTGGCGGACGAGGCAACGAATGTCGTTTGATGTGAATTGCTGACCCGAATCTTCCATGGTTTGTGTGACGATGTGCACAGGCACGTTCACGTTCACCATGTTCATAATTTCGTCGCAGGAAAGAGCGTGTGCTTCTTGCGTCGCCACTAGGGTGGCGAGTCCGAGAAAGCCGATGCGGGCGATTGTCGCGTTCTTCATCAGAGGGTCCTTAGAAAAGCGGTCGGGTGCCTAGCGATTCATGCTGGGAACAAAGAAAGAGGCCGAACCTGCAACGATGAAGTTGTTCTTCATCTCCAGGGTCTTGGATGCAATGGTCTCAATGTAGACCAATGAACGCCCTTCCAGTCGGAAGGCGATCATGTCGTTGAACACCACACGTACACCGCCGCCGATATTGGTGGTTGGGTGCCATTGATTTGCGGTGGCTTGAGCTTCGAGACTGTCATCGCCCAATGCGTCCAGGTCATCTTGAGTCAGTGTTAGACCCAAGCCAAACGCTGCAAAGATATCGAAGTTGACGATTCTTCTGCCGCTCAGTGCAACCTTTCCGTAGATAGGTGAGAACTGAAAGCCAGCGTTCGTGAACATGGTCAGCTTTGAAATATCTGGCGAAACCTTGTTCTTCTCCACCAACTGTTCCGTCAGTGGTTTCCAGTCGGCTTTGCCCAAGTTGGGTGCGTAGCCGAGGTTGGCTTCAACCGCGAAGATCTCGGTGACGTGGTAGGCGGCGCCGACACCAAACAGGTAGCGATTGATGAAGGGGTCGTTGGTGACGAAGCCCAAGTATGGACTGGTTTCCACTCGACCGAGCTTAAGGAAGTTCTTCCGCTGAATGGTCTTGATGAGACGATCTTTCTTGATGCGATCCTGGCGAAGAATATCCTCGCTTTTTACACCGACACGATCGTCAATATCCCCGGCGCGAACAGCTTCCTGTTCGTCTTCAACGGATTCATCATCTGGATCCCCGAAGAGCGAGTCGAAGTCATCATCGTCGTCTTCGTCCTCTTCTTCCTCGTCTTGAACAAGACCATCATCACCTTCCAGTGCGGAGGCTGGATGGTCGTGTTCCACCGAGGCTTCGTGAGCAATCGTAGTACCAGCCATCAGCATGGAGCCGAGAGCGAGCGGGGCGAACTTCATGGCGAATCTATGCATTGGAATCCTAGAAGTCAGAGAGGCGAGGTTTCATTTTCGGGAAGTAAAAGCCAAATCCTGTGGTCACAGCAAATGCACTGTACAGGCGGCTTTCTTCAGGCTTCAAACCGTCATCGCGGGTGTAGTCTGGGGCCAAATCGACGTACATCAACGAACGCGCATCGATTTTGAACGCCATCGTTTGATTGATGAAGACGTTGAGACCAAATCCCGCAGAGAAGGGCACGCGCACAGCGTTTCCTGAGTTCGACAGGCTTACAGGGAGGCCAGTCTGGGCTCCTTGGTCTCGATCATATTGTGCATATTGCTTCGAAATCGACAGCATGCCTAAGCCGGCTTGACCGTACAAATCGAAGTTCAACACGGTTTCACCAAGGATGTTGATCTTCCCATAGACAGGTGCCCATTGGGCCGAGAATGTCGTACCGAGAATCAGTTTGTCGACAGGTTGCTGGAACTCGAATCCACCTGCAGAACTACTTCCGCTCGCGATTTGCACGAGTGTGGTGGTGAGGCCCTTTAGATCGTTGACGCCTAAATCCGGGGAGTAGACGAACTGAGCCCCTGCAGCGAAGGTTTCACTGAAGTGGTAGGCCACCTGTAGTCCACCGAGATAGCGCTTGACCATGGGGTCATTGGGCACCATTCCACCCATTGGGGCTAACTCGAATCGACCTGTCTTCAGGAAGAAGCGGTTTTGAACGACGTCCTTGCGTTCTGGTCCGTTTCGAAAAATTTCAATGGCTTGATCTGCAGGGGCAGCTTGTGCCGTGCTGGAAATGGACGTACTTCCAAGCACAGTTGCTGCAACGGCGATGAGAATGCGGGGGAGGGTCATCTCGAATGCTCTCCAGGACACGGAATTTGTTCCTTTTCCAGAGCGGAAAAGGCTTGCGACGGCGAAATGTAGCACAGCAATCGACAACTGGCCTTACGTGGAGATGTCATCACCCTGTAAGGCCCTTGTTTTGAGAAAAAACAGCCGAGCAGTCCATCACTCGACTAAAAGCACTTGTTCGAGCCAACCCATTCCTCCACGACCATCTCGAACAACAACCCACAGTCTGACCTCGGAGCGGATTGGATCCTTTGGCGCGGTCCAAGACACTCCTGGATTGTCGTCGTATCCGGAATAAGGTCGGTCAAAGCTGCCTTCTGTGGAATAGAAGGCAAAATAAGGTTCTTCTGTACGAGTTTCTTGCTCGCCAGATGAATTGGTGAAGACATATTCTTCGGGGCCATAGGCGAGAACCGGTTCGATTTGGTAGGCCTGGCCAGGGCTGACCGACATGGTCGTTCCAAGAATAAGCGGATTCTTCTCGATGAGGATCTGCTGAATGAAGGGGTTGTTGTTGGGAGTTTCAGCCAAGGAAACGGGCATGCGTTTGTAGGCGATTTCTTCGTCGTTGCTGAAGGACTCTGGATCGATGTCGTCGTCCACCTCATCGATGTCAGGCACGGCGATTAAGTTGAACATGTAGGAGAGCCCTTCCTGCTTTTCTTCTTCTGTCATTCCGTCCAGCACATCTTCTGCGATGGTGACTTCAGGTGGGAAGAACGGTTCGATTCCTAAGAAGCCATCCTCATCTCCTGTGGGAATACAGCCGAACATATCGGCAGTTTCGGATAGGCAGCCGGTCCAGATCACGTGGGGGCTTTCAAACTCCGGGTGTACGGTCAGAGAGGCAAGCTGGACCCGGTCGCCGGGCGATGCCTCTGCGCGCATTGTGGGGGTGCCGTTCTCATCGAGTACCGAGCTTCTTACCGCTAGAATACGCATGCGGTCGATTTCCCAGGATTTGGCCACGGTGCTCTCTGTGCACCCAGTTGCGAGTGCCAACAAAAGGGTCAAGTGTTTCACAGTCTCACCTCCAGATTGAATCCAATGGAAGGAATAAAGGGCAGTCCAGAGATCGATTCGGACTCGGTATAGTCGTAGTTGTAGTTTACAAACTCGGGGTTCTCACCTTTGTATAGGTTGAGTAGCTCCACATAGGCATCGAGTTTTGCAGACTTAAAGAGCCAGGTCTTTTCCATGCGCACGTCAAGGGCGGTGTAGGGGGCGAGTCTCCCGCTGTTGATGTCGCCACCTTGGAATGCCGTATAGCTGTCGGTGTCGATGTCGTAGACGCCCAAGCTGTACGGGGTGTACGGATTGCCGGTCACGTAAGAGAATCGCGCGGATGCGTTGAAGCCCAAGGGAAACTGGTAACCGCCGAGTGCGACCAGAATATGTGTCTGGTCGAAACTAAATGGATACCACTCGTTCCCGGAACCCTGGCTGTCCGCGAGCTGTTCGTCGGTGTAGCTGGGGTAATCTTGGCGTTCGCTTTTAGAGAGGGTGTAGGAGATCCAGCCGAAGAAATTACCAATCGGCTCTCTGCGGATCATCATCTCGGCGCCGTAGACGCGCCCTAGTCCATCATTCACGTAGACTTGGTCAACTTGAGGATCGGCGAGAAGAGGATTGCGGACAATCAGATCCCAGAGTTGCTTGTAGAAGAACTCGACATCAATGGAGTTTGCCTGGCCGATTCGTTGCTCAATGCCGATTGCACTCGACCAGGATTGTTCCATTCCCAAATTCACTTGCCCTGCGGCTGACCAAGACTCGAATGGTTGGGGTGGCTGGGTGTAAATGCCGGTGCCGCCTTTGAGGTAGGTTTCCTCAAAGAGTCGCCCACGCATGCTGATTCTCGGATCAATCCCAAGGGCGTCGTACATGTCTCGAACAGTCACAAAGCTTGTGCGGAGGCCTGGTGCGATCAGGAGAGCTTCGGGGTCGTCAAGCGGACGCCATTTTCCTTGGAGGTAAACGTCAGGTCCCCAGGCCCAGACCTCGTCACCAAAGGTGATTCCCTCGGTTTCTGAGAGTGGGTCGTCATCCAGTACATCGACAGGACGGAAGGGCAGGGTCACCTCGAACTCACCCAATCCGCCCAAGAAGTCCACGCCGCCTAAGAGTGTAAACTTCTCGCTGGGGGTCCATTCGGCCTCTGCTCGTAGCTCGAAGAGGTACTGCATCTGCTCAATTTGGATGTCGGAACCGACATAGGTGTAGGTCCCATCGACACCCATCGAAGGAGTGAAGTTGAGCTTGAAGGTCTCGGTGATCGGGACCTGGTAGTTGAGTAGGCCACGGTGGGTGAAGTAATGAAGCCCTAAGGTGTCTTCGGCCGGTTCGGAAACGGTGGCGTCTTTATTGCCGCCAATAAGCAGAATATCGTCAAATCCAAAGAGCATTGCCGTGAAGGGCCGCTCGCTCTCATGATGGTAACGGAACTGGTAGTCGAACCAACGGGGTTTGGCTACGATGTCGTTGTTTCTTAGAAAGATGGGTAGGAGTGCGTCGATATAGGAGCGTCTGCCGGCGAATGCGACATGGTGTTTTTTGTCCTTGCCGAGTCTGGCTTCATAGAGCACGCTGGTGTCGAGCACGTCGGTAGACCAAGTCAGGCGGTCTTGCTCAGGGGATTTTTTTCGTGTGGTGACATCGACCACACCACCCATGGAGCGACCGTAGCGCACACTGTATCCGCCGGGAAGGTAGTCGACGGACTTGACCAAGTCGGAGTTCAGTACAGAGACTAGACCGCCTAAGTGGTAGATGTAGGGAATACGGATACCGTCGATGTAGACCGCCGAATCTTCGGGATTGCTGCCGCGAATAATGAGCAGTCCTGTGCCGAGGGGTGCACGTGCCGCGCCCGGAAGGTTCTGTACGACGCGAATCGGATCGCCCAAGGTGCCGGGGATCTTTCGGATTTCTTCAACGCTGATGGTCCGACGTGTGATTTCTTCGCGCTCACGGCGATAGACGCCAACCGCTTCATTGCGTCCGTAATTGGCGTTCTTTACCCAGAGTTTGGCAGTTGTGACTTCACCGGGTACGACGCCGAGTTTGAACTGATCGGTCACCCAGCCAGGGCGCTGGACTTGGACGGTCCAGGTTCCAGGTGGAATACCGCGGAATTCAAACCGGCCTTCCTCGTTGGTCGTTGTGCTGATCTCCAATTCCAAGAGACTAAGAGTCATCTCAGCCAGTGGGCTTCGGCTGACCATTTCTACAACTTGACCGTCCAGGTTGATGGGCTGGACGATCTCTTCCTCGGGCTTGGCACCCTCGGTGGATGCTGCGTCGAGCACAAAGCCGTAGAGGAACTCCATGGCGACTTCTACTGGGCCAGTGGCATCTTCAGCGGGCGTAAACTGGAACTGTTGGGCGGCCGCCACAGCCGCCTCGTCGAAACCATTCCCGGCGGGCTGGAGAACTTCGACGGAGCTGACAGCGCCTTCTGTGTTGATCACAAGTAGGAGTCCGACCTCTCCCTCGATTTGGGCTTCTAAGGCAGCTTCGGGGTACGGGGCCTGTTCAAAGTGCACCAGCTCGGGCATGACCGTAATCGGTAGGGGTTCTTCCGCAGGTGCTTCTTCCGGGACTTGCTCTGTCTTCGGATCGAGCTCCTGGGCAAAGAGCGGCATGCAGTAAAACAGAAAGCTCAGCATATTAGTCGATCGCCTTGATGGTGCATTTCATGGGGATTCGGGTCACTGCAATGGGGGTGTTGTTTTTTTTACCGGGTTTCCAGCGGCTTTTCTTCCAGGCCTTGATGCAGGCTGCGTCAATACCGTAGCCCACTGCTTTGGCCATTTCAGCGCGAAGTGTTTTCCCGCTGGCATCAATATCTACAAAAACTGTCCAACTGCCTTCGATGTTTTTTTCGATCGCCGCTTCTGGCACGTCGATAACCGGAGCGCCGCCGCGTAGGCGAGGAGGGGTGGTGACCGAAGCGTATTGGACGGATGGCGCTTCATCTAAGGTCATTAAGTCATCTGTGGCTTTGGTCTGGACAGTGGTTCCAGCCCGGAGCTTGATGCCCGTTCCCGATCCTTTTGCAAATGAGGTGGAGGATAGGCCTTGAACGATTCTCCGTGGAGGGGTTTTCTCCTCGGGTGGAGGCTCGATTTCTTTGTATTCGACTTCCTCGACCTCCTCCGGAATCTCTATTTCTGGCTCGGGTTCCGGTTCAGGCTCCGGTGGGGGAGGCGGTGGTGGTTCGGGCTCCGGTTCGGGCTCCGGTTCGGGCTCCGGTTCGGGCTCCGGTGGCACTTCCACGAAGATCATCTCGCTGATATTCTCTGTGTGCGCGTGTACTTCCTGCTCCTCGAGTGCCCAGGAAATAAAGAACAAGTAGAGCAATACCGAGCCGCCCACAACAGCCCAACTCGCTTGGCGGTGCCAACGCGGTGTGCGTGTCTCGAAGGGTGACCTCATTCTTACTCCACAGGCTCAGTGACTGCTTCGTTGACGGGTGCGCTCGTTGGCGTGGGTGACGTCGTTGGCAGTGCTGCGGCTGGAAGGGCTTTGGGCTCGATATTGATAGCGAAGCGGGCCACTTTTTCCTGGCGAACAAGGTCCATTAGCGCCACCACGCGTCCGTGGGGAACATCTTTGTCAGCGGCAATCAGGCAGACAACATCCTCGCTCTCTTTTTTGGCTTTTCGAATTGCAGTGCGCAACTCGGCTTCACTGACGACTTTGCCGTCAAGACGGTATTCGTTGTCGTCTTTGGAGAGAAAGAGCCCCAAAGAAGTAGACTCTGTGGCTTCTCCGGTGGCAGCTTCCGGAAGGTTGACTTTGATCGAAGGCTGAACGATGTAGCTGGCGGTCACCATGAAGATGATCAGCAACACTAAGACGATGTCGACCAATGGGGTGACATTGATGTCGACAATTGGGGATTCGTCTTCACCGCCCAGCTTGGAACCCATTAGGAGACCTCTCTCGTGGTTTTCAGCTTCGCTAAGACCAAGTGCGAGAGGCTTCGTGATTGACTCATCACGTCTTTGACCCTTCGCTGGAAGTAGTTGTAGAGAATGACGGCTGGAATCGCGACCATCAGTCCGATTGCGGTAGCTACCAGCGCTTCAGAAATGCTCGCCATGACCGCATCGGTTGCTGCTTCTGCGGCGCCTGCTTGTTGTTCAGCCGCTTTTGATTTGGACAGTTCGTGGAACGCCTGGATAATTCCTAAAACGGTACCAAAGAGACCGATGAATGGGGCGTTTGACCCGACGGTGCCAAGGATCAGTAAGCGTCTGTCAGCTTTTTCTTTTTCGAAGACCAGGGTGCCTGAGATGACCTCTTCGACTGATTCGTGGCCGTCATCGGCTGCGTCGAGGCCCGCAGCAAGGACGCGGGCCTGTATTCCGCCGGCCTCATCGAGTTTGCCTTGGAAGGTCTCGGTGTCGCCATCCTTTAGGAAGACGGTCATGGCTTCTTGGAGTGCGATTTCGTTGGTGGAATTAAGCCGGAGATAAGTCGCTCGTTCGACTGCGACTGCAATGCAGAGAATCGAGAGGGCCACCAAAACCCAAAGCACCCAGCCTGCGCCCAATAGGGAGAAATCGAGTAATCGTTGTTCGAGATCCATGTCTGTTGCCTCTTTGAGCGCGCACTATAACCCCGTAGTGGCCTGATTTCTTGCCAATTTGTGCTCAGGAATTTCGGCTGCGCAAGAAGTCTGCTCGAATGCCCAAAAAGAAGAAAAGGGACACAGGCGTGTCCCTTTCTTGAGATGGAGGCGACGACCGGAGTCGAACCGGTGAATGGAGGTTTTGCAAACCTCTGCCTTAACCACTTGGCCACGTCGCCAGGCCATCGCAACTAACGCCTCTAGGTCGGAGCGCCAAGCCCCTCCTGTTGAGCTTGTCGAAAATCAAGAATTACTGAAGGCGAGTCGGTAGGATTGCTGGGCCAATTCGTCGCCCCGACGGATGATAGAAGTTTTCCAGTTTGGGTGGTCGGGTCGAAACGCAGCCAGGATGGATTTTTTGCTGGCGTGGTCCAACTCACCAGTTCCCCAGTGGTGCCAGCGGTTTTCTTCGCGGAGTGCGTGGAGGACTTTGAGCGGTGCCAAGGTACCGAATTCCTGGGTGACGAAGTGAACGGTTCCATTCGAAATGACCCGTTCGACAGCGTTGGGGTGACCGCCCTTGATGGCGTAGGCCACGCCTTGATCGGGGTCCCAGGGGGCTACTCGTTCACCGAAAACGGCTTGGAGGTCTTTGTAGAGTAGGCTGTCAGGCTCACCCTCCACCAGCAGGGTGTCTTCTCCGGATTTGCCGAGGCCGGTGTGGATGTCGATGGCAACGACGTGTTGGGTTGAGCCGAGGTGTTCTGTGAGCCATTCCGAGTATCGTCTAGGACCTTCTTCGAGTGTGCTGCCCCCAAAAAAGAGCCCTTTGGGGTATTCGTATTGGCCGCCGACGATCGCTTGTTTGAGGCTGTTGTAGCCGTAGCGGAGGATGCATCCTGTGGTTCGTAGCAGAAAGAAGTCGAAGCCCGGCGTGCTCTCTGGGTTGAGCATGCTGTCTAGTTTTTGGTAGGCCAGGGGCGCACCGTTGTACGCTTCGTCTTCTGAGAGAAAGTTTCGATTCAAGTCCACATTGGATTCGTTGACGCGTCGCAACCAAGCCATCCCGTAGGGATTAAGAATGTGCGCGAAAACCACTGCGGCGTCTTCCGGGAGTTGGGGCAGTGTGTCCATTAGTTTGAGTTGGATTGCTGAGCCTGCAAAGCCCTCTACACCGTGTAGGCCCGAGGAATGGAGCACTACTCTTTGAGGCTTGGGGTTACCGAAGAGTGCGATATCGATGGTCAGATCGAGATCGTCAGGGCCTTTTGCAGACAGGGGCAATCGGTGGAGTGTTGCCCCTTTCTCGCTGGCCTTCGCACAGAAGCGCGACCTCGCAGTGGCGTAGTTGTCGGAAAAGAAGCTGTTTTCAAGATCGGACATGTGTGTTTCTCGAGATAGAGTCGTATCCATGCTGCCCGTGACCTTGGCAATCATCACACGCAATGAAGAAGAGCGCATCTCTGCTGCGATTGAATCAGCAGGTGATGTGGCTGAGGTGCTTGTCTTGGACTCAGGCTCCACGGATCGGACTGTAGAGATAGCGCATGATTTAGGCGCCCGAGTAGAGGTCCTGGATTGGCCCGGCTATGGCGCACAGAAAAACAGGGCATTGCAGATGTCGCAGCAGCCATGGGTGTTGTCGCTGGATGCCGATGAGAATCTCGGCCCTGAGTTGTTGCAGTCACTGATTCGGCTCTTTGAAGACGGGCCCCACCACGATGGATATGCACTTCTGCGTCGTAATCATTGGGCAGGGAAAGCTGTGCGCTTTGGGGTGTACGGCCCGAGTTGGAAGACGCGTCTTGTGCGAAAGGGTGCCGGTCGATGGGAGGGAGGCATACTCCACGAGACCTTGGAAATCGAAGGCCAAGTTGGTCGGTTGTCTGGGTTTTTGGAGCATTTTCCCTATCGTGATCGTGATGAGTTCGAACAAACCGCACAGCAGTATGCAGTGCTCTTTGCGCAGAAGGCTCAGGCGGAGGGGCGCAGTGCCCACTGGTGGGACGTACAATTGCGCCCTTCTCTACATTTTATAAAATCTTATCTACTCAAGGCAGGAATCCTAGATGGGAAAATGGGGTTTGAATTGGCGCGATTGGGTGCGTGGGAGGTGGGTTTGAAGTGGAGCAGTCTGTCGAAAACAGAAGAGAAGCCGATTTCTGAATGGGGGGAGGAATAAGCGGCACCAACTTTGCATTGGACATGTGGCATGTCCTCTGTAAATCATAGCGAAA
>Ga0163180_10001617_pt1 | contig 12823 bp, 16 predicted proteins | sample AtlANTMetagenome_2_FD_109647 | JGI IMG/M metagenome (GOLD analysis project Ga0163180, IMG submission 109647) | Marine eukaryotic phytoplankton communities from the Atlantic Ocean - Atlantic ANT 4 Metagenome | ecosystem: Environmental > Aquatic > Marine > Oceanic | place: North Atlantic Ocean...
ACCATTTGTCTTTGGTCATCTAGGTCTTCAACTATTGGGTGTTGTTTTACTAACTCATCCCATATAACTTCTATATCATTACTAAGAAGATAGAAAGCTTCATCCTCAGATATACCTCTTTCTTCTAAGTTTCTTCCTACACCTATCGTGACTATCCCAAGAGTATCCTCATAAGGAAAAAGCTCAAGTCCTTCGTGTTCAACCAATTGTTGAATTAAACTGTCCATATCAAATTTCATTGTAAGTTCTTTCTATATTTATCTTCAAGCACTAAATAGTATGCTTTTGTTAATTCTTCTATATCTTTTTGTAATAAAAAAATTGTAGCTCTTGCAGAAACAAGTTCTCTGCGTAGCGTTTCTTCAAACGTATCTTCGTGGTTCTCCCACCCTTTAGCTTTTATTGGTTCTTTTGTCATTTTTTACTCCCCATTGCACTAAAACCGAAGTATGCTCCAACCAATCCACACATTGAAATATACTGTGTCATAAGTATGCTTTCTGCTTCTGCTAGTCTGTCTGGGAATGCCAAAGTCAGGATAGTGGTAATACCCATAAGAATAATTAAAACCCATGCCATTCTCCTTTTGTTTGTTTGGTAAGCTTCTTTATCTGGTATTAAATCATTCACTTGCTTGTTCACCTTGACAACAATCGCCATCACATATTCTTTTACACTTCACACATTGATAGTGTCCATGTACATATACTTTAGGTTCTTTACAACCACAAGAACATTCTACTACTTCTTTTTCCATTTGTCTAATCCCCTTATTCCTAATGCTGCTGAAACTGTTAAAAATAATAAATATGTATACCACTCAGGTAATTCATTAAGTCGAGCAAAGCCATTCTTTACTATGTCTTCCATTCCCGGTATGAACACTAAAATTGTTGGAATCAATATAACAATAGTAACCAGTTCGTCTTTCCACGAGTTCTGTGTTCCTTGTGCCATAATGATTTCCCACTTGCTATCATGTGTGGCCGCAGTCTTCATAATCTCTGCTTCTGCTGCAGCTTTAGTTTGTGCAAGTGTGGCTTTAGCTTTTTGTTTTTCAATTTGTCCTTGCATGAAAGATCCTGCAAGTTCACTTATTGGTCCTAATAGAGCTTGAAACATTACGTTTTCTCTCCTGTCATTGGTTCACCTATATAGATACAAGTACTGTATCCATTTATATACTGAGGATCTTTTGTTATATTTTGTCTTACTTTTGCAACATACTCGTAGCAATTATCTGCTGATGAGAAGGGAAAATTAACCATAGGAAAATTAACCCAAGTGGCACTCTCACCTAATGCCCACAATATTGTTATTACTGGTATCCACATTATGCTTTCTTCTTTCTTCTTCGTTTACCTGAAGCTGTAACAGACCACTTGACTGCTTTAGGTCCTGTCTTTTTACGAGCTTCTGCTTTACTAATCTTTCCTGCAACACGTGCAGGTCTACAGGCAGGGTAAGGTCTTTTCTTTTTCTCACTACCAGAACGACCACACTTCTTCCCTGTCTTTACGTCACGCCAATCTTCTTTGAACCATTTTGTTAGTCCACCTTTAGGTTTAGCCATTATGCGTAAGTTCCACCACGTTTCTTATATGTTCTCACTAGCCAAGCATTTGCGTAGGCTGATGGATAAACTTTAAATTTACGTTTTGCTTCTGCTTTTACTCTTGCATACAAAGCTGCATTCTTAGGTTTAGCACCACCTTTAGATTTCTTTTTGGTAATCTTTCTGCCTTTTTTAGCTTCAATACGTTTATTCTTTGTAGCTCCTGCTATCCTATCTGCTTGTGTAGCTTTATCAAATGGTGGAGCTAAAGCAGCAAATTTCTTTTGTTTAGGTGTCATAGGTTTTTTCTTGGTTAGCATTTCCATCTTCTCCTTGCTTGTCTTAATCTACTGTTAGGATTTTTTGCAGCCTTTGGAAACTTCTTCATCTGTCCTGCACTTCTTGCACAGAAAGACTTTCTTCTCTTAGCTGACTTACTACCGGGTTTTACTTTGCCAGTTACAGCAGTCTTTAATTTACTTCCCGGATTATCTCTTCTATACTTAGCTACACCTGCACGTGTCATACCTGCACCAGACTTTGTAGATCTGAAGTACTTCTTTGTTTTAGGTGGTTGTTTATCCCTTTTTCTTGCCATTGTATCTTTTACTCTGATCTTTTTTTATCTCAGTTAATATTTGTGCTTGTCGCTTATGAGTTCGTGAAGCTTTGTTAAGAGCTTTAACTATCTTTCCAAGTTTTTTTGTATAGTGTGGCATTTAATTACTCTGTGCGTTTCTTTGTTTTAAGTATTCTATAATAGCTGTTTCACCTTCAGACATACTACCCATATCTCCACCCTTATTAGGATTATCAGGATACTCACCAAATTTATTAAAAAACTTTTCAACTTGCCCATCCGTATCCTCTGTAGCATTTTGATTTACAATCATAGCCATTGTTCTTGAACTAAAAAGTTGTTGAAAAAAATGTTTTACAAAAGGTGTTTGTGTTCTTCCTTTTACAAAAACATTATGAATAGCATTAATACTTGTTGGATCTGTTAAAAATTGTCTTAACACATCTGCTTGTCCTTGTCTAAATTGTCTTGCTGCAAATTCAGATAAAACATACCTAGTTGAAACAACACCTCTCACTACACCCCATACTCTGGATAGAACTGACTCAAACATCATAGGTCCGGGAATACCTGTCATAGGTTTTATACCTGTTATTGGTTGACTAACGGACATAGAAACAGTCACTAAATCATCCAACTCTTCTAAAATATTAACAGTTTCTTCAGCACCTGTCGAAACATTTTTTAATTTAACAGGATTTTTATGTAAAGCTTCAAAATAAGGTCTGTAATTATTATAACTTGATTGCAAAGCTTTTGCATCTAAGTTATCATAAAAACCACTAACTTGTTTAACACCGTTTAATTCTTTTATAGACTTACCAATTGTTTCGATTGCAGAACCTTCATCTGTTATTTTAAAAGCTTTAGAAGACAAAGCAGTAACAAAAATATCATTTAAAGATTTTTTAATAGATTCTGCTTTTTTAGCTGCTGATCCTCCTTCACTAATTTCAATATCTAATTCATGTAATAATTTAGCAATAGGTGTTTTAACTTCTTCAGGATAGTTAATAACTCTTTCTATACCATTTTTTCTTATTGTAAAATTGCTTGTTTCACCTCTTAAATTTTGACCAAATCTTTCTATTTCATTAGGATCTAAATATTCTTCTATGGCATTTATTCTAGCATCGTCTACATCTATTTTACCTGCATAGTATCTTAAACCAACATCTTGTCTATCTAACACAGTAAGAGCATCTGCAATAGCTTCGTTTCTTTTTAAAGGATCGCTTACACTTTCTGCTGAACGAATAACTCCTTCCAACATACTTGATCCTAACACTCCACCTCTTTCTTCCTTCAAAGAATCTAAATCTGCTTGTAATCTTCTAAATACATTCTCTTGTTCTTTAATAATATTTGTGCTTGTTACTGAATGAAAATCAGGTATTTTTCTTAATTCATTAAAATCTTCTTTACTTATTAGATCATATTTTTTCATATCTTCTAAAAGACGTAAATCCATTTTATTATGAAAAGCACGACCTAATACTTTATCTTCTTCACTTAAAGCACTTGCAAAAGCTCTTCTAATTGATTTTTTAAATTTAACTTTATCTTTGTTATCTAGTAAGTCATACATACTTCTTAAAGAGTTAATTGTTTCTGCATTACCTCCTTGTTCTAAAAATTTACTACCAGACATAATTGAAGGATCAATTAATGAAATAAATGTTTCATCTCCTAATGTACCTGTTTCTGAAACATCGTTAGCTAATTTTTCTTTATCATTTCTAGACATTTTAGCACGAGCATCTACACTAAAAGTTTCTTGTTGTTTTTGTAATTTTTTTTGTTTAAGCAATGCAGGTTTTCTTAAAGGCATTGCAAACCTTTTAAAAACACTTTGAGCATTTCTTAAACCATCTAATTGAACACCTAAACCATCTTTTTCTAAATCATCAAAAAAAGCAGTTAAAACATCCATCATATCTCCTGCATCTTGTTGTTGAATATTAGATTTAGAATTAAACATATCATTAAAAAATTTCATTCTTAATCTATGTATTTCTTTTAAACTTAATGAAGGTCCTAAATATTTTTCCTTTATAGAATTTAAAAAAACTTCTTCATCTGTTCCTGCAACTAAACGTGAAATATCGTTTGAAGAATCAGGATCAAGTATATGATTTTCAATCCAATTACCTATAGTTTTTCGTGCATCCACATCCATAGGATCTTTTTTAAGGGTATCAAAAGTTTTATCAAACAACCCTACTCTGTACTCTACATCAAAATCACCACCTCTGTAATTCTTTCTTGCAGTGTCGTTAATAACATCTACTTTTCTAGCTAAAGCTTCAATACCTTCTTCTGGTAATTCACGTATAGTATTCTGTCTTAACTCACTTAAAAAATATTTAAGCCTACCTGCAGATAATCCCTCTGAAAAAGTTTGTGTTTGAGCAGCTTTTTGGCTTATTAAATTTTCTAAAAGTTGTTCAGCTTTTGGTGAAGCTATCATAATGTCTTTACCTGTATCAAGATCAGTAAAAGCATTTTCGTAAGCTTTATTTACTTTTCTTTTAGAGTTAGCAAATATAGTTGAAATTAAAGCAGAGTTATCTCTATCAAAAGCTCTTTTTATATCTGCATTGCCAATGCCTTCTTCTGCTATTAATTTTCTTTTTGCCATTATAGCATTGTTTTGTAATTTTAAATCCTCTAATCCAACTGTTTTACCTTTTAAAATTGTGCTTAAATCTTGTCCAGATGCAGTTACTTTACCTGATTGACCTGCTACGGATCTTTGTGCATCTCCTAGCATATCTTTAAATTCACCCATTAAAGTATCTATTTCTTTTTCTCCTGAAGCCATTAAACGTAAATCATTTAATTCTTGTTCTATAATTTTTATATTTATTTTTTGTTGATCTTCTAAATTACTTAATTGATTATTGATGTTTCTTTTAAATGTTTTCTTAGGTTGTAAAAAAAATCCTGCATCTAAATTACCAAGAAGAGCAGCATTTAAAGAACGTATACCCTGTAGGTTAAGAACATTATAAACCATTGGAGCAAAATTTTCTGCTGCTTCACCCATTCCTTTTTTTTCTGCACGAGATTTAACTTTATCAAATATTCTCTGAAGATTTTCTATTGATTGATAAATTGGTTGTTGTAATTCTGGTTTTTGTAATTCAATTCCTTTAACAATATCTTCATAAAAACTTATTTGTTTTTCAGATGTACCTACTATTTGTTGTTTCATTTTAAGTCTTTCTTTAGGATCTGTTATTACATTTCCCTGACTATCTTTTAAATTTCTAGGACTTAAACCTCTAGCTCTTATAAAATGATCTAACACTACTTCATCTTTTTCTCTACCTAATACTTTATCAGATAATCTACTTAATCTAAGAGGATCTGCATATTTACTTCTAAGTGCCATATTTCCGTAAGCAAGAAGATTAAAAATTATAGATCTTCCATTACCTACTAAAACAGGTGGAACAGTTAATGCAGCCAACACACCTGCTAACGGAGCTAACCAATAAGAGTTTTCTGGTGATCTTGCTTCAATGTAAGCAATAGCAACTGCTCCACCCAAAGCAGCAGAACCTTCATAGGCAAATTCACTTTTAAGTCCAAGAGCATTTCTTCTTTCAATTACATTTAATTCTTTTTCGTATTTTTCTAATCTCTTTAATTCTTTTTTAGCTGAAACAGATAAATTGTCTATACCTCTTGGTCCTAATAATTTATATCTTTCTAAAGGAGATTTAGTTAAATTTTTTAATTCTTGATCAGTAGCTTGTGAAATAGGTTTAAGATTTTTATCAATAACAACTTTATCTGATGTACCTTTAATTTCATTAATTAATTTTTTCTGAGCATTTTTTAAAGAACCAGATGCAACAGCACCTTTTACAAATCTATATGTATATGTAAACGGTTTTAAAGCTAATCCCGGTGATACAAATTGACCTGTTAAGTTAGCTATTTTATGTGGACTTATTTTTATACTACTAAAGGGTAAAGAAATATCATCTAATTCATAATTTCTTTTTAAGTTACTTTGAAATTCTTCAGATGCTTCATCTAAATTTTCATCTATTTGTTTTATATTAAAGTACTCTTCTAAACTTTTAACTTGTTCTTGTCTATGTCCAAAAGCAGTGGAGAAACTAAAAGCATCATCAAGTTCTTTATCTTTTGTAGCTCCTGCAATTAAAGAAGCACCAACAGAAATAGGAGCATCCTTAACTAAACCTAAGTATGGAACAAATGTTAACGCTTTAGGTGCTAATTTTAAAAGTTCTGTATTCATTTCAATAGCACCTTTTGCTACATCTTTACCTAATTCTACAGCAGTTGTAGTTAAACCTGCTTCACCATAAGGTGCGGCTAAAGATTGCCCTGCTCTATAAAAAATGCTTCGATCATTGTTAACATTTTGTAAAGTTGTAGGACCTTGGTTAACACCATCATCCAATTTTTTTGCATCAGTTCCTACTAAATCTAAAATTGTAGCCATATTATCTTCCTAAATTTTGTCCTATTAATTCTTCTGTTTGCATATTTAAACCTTGAAGAAAAGTATTTTGTGCATTTGTAAAATCAAATTGTTCTATTAAAGCGTTAGCAAAAGATGGTCTTAAAGATATTCCTGAAACAAATTGAATTTCTCCATTTATTTCATAATTTCCTGAAGCTGCAGTTAATGTTTTAAACATTTCTGCTTTAATGTCTTCCATTTTTGTTATTCCTTTATCTCCTACAGCCCTTTTATATACTTGAGGAAGTAAGTTATTTATATAAATATCTCCAATTGATGCAGCTTTTTGTTCTTTGTTAGTTGTTTGATCGCTAACTATATTTTTTATTTCTGTTTGATCTATACCTAATATGTTTAAATCTTCAGGACTGTTTACCAATAAATCTCCTAATTCTTCAGGTCTATCACCAGTAAGTCCTGCTATTTTTTCTTCAGCACTCATAGTATCATTATAATTTATACTTACACTTAAAGGATCTCTTTGTTTAAGAGCTATTTTAAAAGACTCATCCATAAGTCTATCGGAAATATCTCCCAATTCCCTTTGAATACCTACTGAACCATATTCAGAATTTATTTTAGCTCTCATCATGGCTTTACCCATTTCTTGCCTAGCTAACATAATTACTCTATCAAAAGCTTCTCCTGTACCTGCACTAAATAAAGATTTATAGATTGCTTCATAGTCATTGTTAGAAATAGTTCTTCCACCACCTGCACCACCACCTTGCACCATAGATGCAGCTTGGAAAGCCATTCTAACTTTTAATGATTCTGATTCTGCTCTAAGTAAATAAATTTCTTTTGTAATTGCACCTTTTCGATAAGCTTCTAAATTATCTCTTTGATTTCTAGTGTATAATTGCATTACTTCTTTTACATTGTTTTTAAATGCACTGGTAATGTTAGGATCATTATTTGCTAAAATTTGATTAGATCTGCCAAGTATGTCTTCAAATTTGTTACCATCTGATATTTCATTTAAAGTATCTTGAATATTTTGACCATTATTAACACCCTTATCAATTAGTATATCTGCATTACCTCCTTCAAAACCTAAAGCATTTTCAAAATACTTATTTCTGTCTATAAAACCTGTAGCTTCAAAAAAACCTTTTACTTTTAAAGCAACATCAAATATTGATCCAGATACAGCTTGACCTAATGTAGCTATATTTTCTCTATTATCGCCAAAAACATCTTTTGACAGTACTCTAATTTTCTTTTGATTCTCCAATAAATCGGTTGAATTTTTAACAAACCCTTTTGCATTTTTATATGCATTATCATTATCAGCTAGTTGATTAGGCTGTAATCTTGAATTAAAAAAGTTTTCTTTTAAAGATGTTTTAAAAACATTGTTACCTTGATTAATACTTTCAGTTAAATCTCCACCATATTCCAATAAGGCATGGGAAAAAATAACTTTATCAACCATACTCATCTGATCTTCTACAGAATAAACTCCATCAGCTGCATCACTTTTTGATTTTCGTGGATCAAATGTACCTCTTATAATTTTTTCTAATTGGTCTGAGGGTAGAGTAGCAAGTTGAGAACTTAAATTTTTAAAGTTGTAATATTGTTGTGTATTATCAGATAAGTAAATAGCAGCTCCATTTAATTTAACGTGCTTATCTCCCTTTTCTGATAAATTGCCAAAATCTTTTAACATACTTAAAAAAGAAGATGAACTTTTATGTACATCAGAATTTATTGCTTCAAAAATATCTTTTTTACTAACTTTGTTTATATTTTCTAATTGTTCTTTACTTAACTCTATAGTTGTGTTAGCAGGATTTATAAACTTATGTAAAGTAAAATCTTGACCATTACTTGTATATTTACTTTCAATAAAAGTCATGTCACCATTATCATCTGTAGGAAGAAATTTTTCTAATTCTGTGTTACGTGCTTCAACAATTTCTTTAAATTTAGGATAAACTTTAAATAAATTTGCGTATGCTGAATTATCACCTGTGCTTATAAACATGGCTTCTTTACTAGTAAGACCGTTTACACCATCAACTTCAGCAGTTATTGGTGCTGTTGCTGTTGTGTATGCGTTACTAAACATACTTTCAACAATCTCAGGTTTATTATTTTGTAAAGCATATAAAAATTCTTTATTGTTTGCTTGATTTTTAAAAAAATTAAGAGTTGATGCAGCATTGTATACATCACTTTTACTATCATTATGTTTAGGAATAAGCATAATGTCTGAAGTCATTACCAACTTACCATTATCATTTACTTCAGCACCTAAAAATCCTGCAGAGTTAGGTTGATTATTTTTTAATATTAACTCTCGTTCAGCAAGGTTTTGAGTTTCGGCTTGTGATGCTATTGAAGCTGCTAATTGTTTAGATCTATTTTCTTCTGCTAATCTTGTTACTTCTAATTTTTCTCTTTCTAATTCAGCCGTTTCTCTATTAATACGTGATTGCATAAAACCTTGAGCAATACCACCCCTTCTAGCTGCACCTAATGCCCTTCCTGATATTCTGTATCTAGCCATCTTACTTTACCATAAATCCTTTGTTTTTTTGTATATCCTTTATGATTTTTTCATCTTTATCATTAGCTTGTTTTAAAAGTTCTGTGTATTCTTTTGGTTTTAATTTTTTAATTAAACTTAAAAATTCTTTATCGGATACGCTTTCTTTAGGAAAACCATTAAATACTTTTGGAGTTATTCCATTATCATTAGCTACTTTTAATATAACATTATAAGCAGGTGGTTTTAAAAGTTCAGCAACATCAGGATTTACAATACCCTCTCCAAATAATTTTAAAGTTAAACTACTTACAATTGATTCAATTGAAACACCTACATATAATAATTTAGATATTGTTTCATTTGCAACAGGATCTTCAACAGCATCCACAAAAGCATCAAAAGCTTCGTTTATATCTAATATTTCAGCAGGTTTTTCCCATTGCCATTTATTCGGTTCGTCAGTTAAACTTTGACCGGGAGTTGGAGCATCGAAAGGATCTCGTTGTAGTAATTCTGCATTAATCATTTTATAACCTATTATATTTTAGTTTTAGGACCTTGTGTTTTAACATCTGCATCAGATAAAGCTTGAAAGTATCTTTCCATTTGTTTTATTTGAGCATCCGATTTATTTTCAACAACCATTTGTTTTCGTGTTACATCTGTTAAATTATTAGCAAATTGCATTGATCTTCTATACAATCCTAAATAGTCTTCCATATTTGCTGTATTACGTGGTTTTGCTCTAGTTTGAGATTGTTGTAATATAGGTTTTCCTCTTTCCAAAGCTCTATTTTTTGCACCTTCTAATCTTTGAGCAGAAGCTAATGCCATTTCACGTTGACTACTACCACCTTTTCTACCTCCTGCCATAGCATTTCCTATTGCAAACATAGCTTGTATACCTAACATATCAATTATCCTTTACCATTAATTATACTGTTAAAAACAGTTTCTAATAAATCACCCATTAATGCACCTGTTGATGCAGCACCGTTAGCTTCTATTTCAGCTTCAAACATATCAACAGCAAATTGTTGACCAAGTATAGTCATTGCAAGATTAAAGTTACGTTGATCTACATTTTCTGAAGTACTATATGCCCAACTTGCTTCATCTCTATATTGTTGCCACATATTGTTTTGTGAAGCTGTTGTTAATCCAAGAACTGCTGCAGCGTTAACTTTATTTGCTTGATTTTGTTCTGCTGTATTAGCTGTATTTACGTTTCTTCTCCAAGAAATATTAGATTGATCTATCTGCATTCTCATTTCTGAATTAAATTTATCACGTGCATCTGATAACTTTGCATTGTATCTTACTTGAGCGTTATATTGATCTACGTTAAATTGATCTTGTGCTGCTTTTCTATCTGCATTTTGTTTTGAAACTGTAGCACCCAACGTATCATAAAATTGATTAATTTGATTCATTGAAGTTGCATTAAATTGTTCTGCAGCATTAACAGCAGATTGATTATTAAATAATCTTTGAGTGTTTGATTGAAATTCTAATACTTCTGCTTGTTGTTTATTTGAAAGATTTGCCATGTCCATTTGTAAAAAAGCTTGAGCGTTTTGCATTTCAGCCTGTTGTATGTTATTTAAATTAGCCATATCCATATTAACAATAGATGCAGCTCTTTGAACAGCCATAGCTTGTTTATTAGACACGTTTGTTAATGTCATTTGTTGTGCCATTTTAGAATCTTCTAAAGCAACAGTTTGTCCTGCAGCAAAATTAAGATTGTTTGCTTCGGTAAATTTAGAAGCATTAACAACTGCAGCTTGTTGTGCATTATTAAGTTCTTGTCCTAATATACTAGCTCTCATTTGTTTATTCAAGACTGCAGCTTGTTGTCTGTTACTTAAATTTTGCATTTCAAATGTTTGAAAAGCTCTAGCATCTTGCATAGCAACTTGTACACTACTTTCCATTGCGGCCTGAAGTATAGCTTGTCCTGCCATTGAAGAAGCACCAATACCTCTTGCCAACATCTGAGCGTTAGCTGCACGTATAGGTCCTGCTGCATATGGTGGTATTTTACCACCTTCAAAATCTTTTTCTAATAGTTTAAGTTGACCTCTTGTTGTAGCTAAGTCAGAAGGTTCTGCAGTTGCAGCTGTAATATTTAGTTGTTCTAATTCTTCTGGAGTTGCTTTAGCACCTTCAAAAGTTTCTTGTGCAGTAACTATACGACTATCAAATGCACCTACTTTTTGTGCTTGGTCTGTAGCAGCAACAAAATCAGCAGTGATAGCACCTTGTTGTCCTGTAGTTGTTCGTGTTGGTTGTCCAGTAGCAGGATCTATAGTGCCTAACGCACCAACTTGAGTAGCATCATAACTAGCAGGATCTTTACGTGTAGGTGCATCAGGTGTATCAGGTGCTTTTGCTTGATTAGTGGGTAAAGGTGGTCGATCAGGCATATAATAGCCTTGTTGATTTGGATCAAATAATTCACCTTGTTCAATTTGTTGTGCAGTTGGTTTGTACTCACCTGCACCAAGATCTACATTTCCTGCAGCTTGTTGTCCAACCACATCTCTTATTGGTTTATTTCTTTCGTCTACTGTAGCCATAGTTCTATTTATCTCGTTAATTACATCTTTAAAAGTAGTTTTTTTTTAATAGGTAGTGGTTCTTTTGGTTTTAAGGTAACAGGATTGGTAGACGGACCTATCTCAACACCTATTGATCTTAAATATTTTTCAAAAGCACTTGTTTGTGCTGTATTGGTTGTTACATATGAAATACCACCAACAGTTGTGTAACCCATTACATGACCACCTACTAGATCCATATTTTTGTAAGCGTCAGATTCTATAAAACCTTTATAATATTTACTATCTTTTAATTTTATTTCTTCTAGTTTAACTAATGGACCTCCAAGCATAGGTCTTTGACCAACAGTAGGTCGTAAAGTTACTCCATTTAATTCTTGAGATATTTGTGAAGCTATCGTTTTAGGTGGTTGTTTTTCTGGCATCAATATTTTCTTTTGTTCATCTACAAAAGCTGATAAAGCATCCCCTTGTCCTTCAGTAAAGTATTCTGCAGGTGCAGCTTCATAAATACCTTTTATTTTATAAAAATCTACACCGTATCCTTGCATTTTACTTAAATAATTTCTTTTAGCTCTTACAGGATCTTTTTTATCTAATTGTGCTTGTAATTTTTTGTTAAGATTTGAATACACTCTTCCTGAAGGATTAAATATACTAGTGCTTTTTTTACTAGAATATAAATCTTGTAGTTTAAATAAATCTTCTAAACTTGTATTAGCTGTAAAAACAGGAGCATTAGAACCTAAAAAACTAGCACTACCTGCAACTTCACTACCAAACTCTAAAGAACCTGTATATTCTATCATTTACTTCCTATTAATATCTTATCTAATTTATCTTCTAGTCTTTGCATAGCATCCATAATATTATGCATATCTTCTTTAACATCATCACGTTTGGCATACTCCTCTCGTGTTTTATTGAGGAGTATATCCAATCGTTTTACTTCCATAAACATACCACGAAACACCCATATAGCAGGTGCTATGACGAGTGTTAGTAGTCCATTCCAAAATAGTATTGGGTTTACTTCCATGTTTTAATTTATCCTTAACAAATTAATGCACCAGACCATACTGTTTTATCTTTTTTATCTAATTGTGCTTGTAATTTTTTG
>Ga0163180_10001618_pt1 | contig 12820 bp, 12 predicted proteins | sample AtlANTMetagenome_2_FD_109647 | JGI IMG/M metagenome (GOLD analysis project Ga0163180, IMG submission 109647) | Marine eukaryotic phytoplankton communities from the Atlantic Ocean - Atlantic ANT 4 Metagenome | ecosystem: Environmental > Aquatic > Marine > Oceanic | place: North Atlantic Ocean...
ACCGCCTTATTATTCGCACAAGGTGCTTATGCACCGATGGCACATTACCCATCATACATTAAAAATTAATTCTCTTCTTCGTCGAGCATTTTACGTAGTTTTTCCTCTATAGATATATCACCATCATCCTGAGATTCCTCAAACTCCGAATCGGGCATATCAGGATCAAATATATCACCGTGTGTTTCACATAATTCACACGTTTCAGTTGGTAATTCACCGGGTTTGTGATTATGTACGGGAACCTCTTTCTTTTTCTTTTTTAGAATAGGACGTTTTTTCTTTGGTTCCGTGGGTACAGGTAAACATGCTCGTCTTTCACGCATTTTCATGTGTAATGTACAACACGTTTCACCGGGGATACATGGTTTTGTACACTTATTACCCTTTGCTGTCATTTCCGAACACTCAACTTTTGGTTCTTTAGGAACTTTAGTTTTTTTCTTTCCTTGTTCTGGTACAACTTTTTCCATATTTTCAATCTTTTCGATCTTTTCACGTAAAAGTGTATTTGTTTCGATAACCGAATCCATCTTTTCACGAAGACATTTATTCTCTTCTTCGATTTTTGTAACCTTTTCAACAAGTGTTTGTAATAACTTATTGTTGGAAAGGACGCTGTTGTTTATTTTGTCAATGTGGTCGTTTGAATCACGAACGAGACCGATAAGAATATTTTCAATAGAATCCGACATTTTTACTTTACTATTATTATTAATTTTATTTCACTTAGGTTTTCTAGACAACCTTAATATAAGCACCTCCCATGGTGCTCGCATTTCCTGAAAACGCCATCGTCTCTTTAGGCGCTCCGATCATTGTGTAACCACCAGAAATAGAAACGGAACTACCGAATGCGCCGTTGCTGGTAGGGTTTGGTGATTTAATTGCCTTTATAAATTCCAGTTTTATTCTGGGCTCTTTTGGGGGTTCTCCTAACTTTGAGCCAAGCCTACCGTAAAAGTAGGTATCAGTTTTGACTAATTTGTGTTTGTATACAAGCACCTCCCCAGTTCCACCTTTTTGTCCAACACATATTTTACCATCGGAAATAGAAACGGAACTACCGAATTCCCCACCCTTTTGTGGATTCGGTATCGCGGGTGTGTTTTTCACCCGATTTATGTTGTAGGGATTTACGCCGGGGCCGTCATATACACATTCACTAAACATCAAACTCCATGCTGGAAAAGCGGTAGATTGTCCCATTTTTCGATTTCCATCATTTCCTTTCAATACAAATATACCTCCCGTGTTGGTTCGTTCGTTGTCTACAACACCGTTCTTTGGGGTCCATTGTTTTTCGGCGGTGTCCTTTTTAGCACCTTTCATCCCAGGCGCTCCAATAACTGCAATCATACCGTCAATAGCAACTGACTCCCCAAAACGTAATCCGTCCGTCGGGTTCCATGAGTGTTTGTTGGGGTTCATTTCACGTTCAAGAACCAATGCCTCTTTGCCTGTCACACTGTCTCGAACCATTTTGTATATAGATACCGAACCAGTCTTTGAGCCCAACTTGGGGTAGCCGTCGGCGGGACACCAGGCGCGATTGCCGTTGTTTTGGCTACACGCACCGTCCCAATCGTCGCCACGGTCTGTATCAGGCTTGGCGTCACTTTTATAGGGTGCTCCAACAATTACTCTATTACCGGAGACATCAACAGCATGTCCAAATCGTTCACCGTTTTTCCTCCCTGTAACTTTCCCCCTTCCTTCGATTTTTATATCTCCTTCACGCTTCTTAATCTTATATAAGTATACATCTCCTTTACGTTCTTTTCCATAATCATATTGGGAGGTTTCATCGGCAACTGACGAACCTGGTGCACCAACAGTTATAAAATTACCAGATATAGCAACTGAAGCACCGAAATGTGCACCTTGATAATTTGAGGTGAGTTCGTTGACCGATGTGCCCATACCAATTCCTGTGAAGGCAACCGGCTTCCTTTTGGTGGCGTCCTTATTTGTTACCCATTCTCCATCATCACCTTTTCTAATTACATATACTCTACCAACTTGCTTTGAATTACCTTGATTAAATTTTTTTTCTCCAATAACCGCATAATCTCCAGAAATAGCAATAGAACACCCAAATTCGTTACCTGTGGCTGGATCGGTCCCGACAATCGAGCTAGTAATCACTTTCTTTAACTCCCAGAAACCTTTATTGGTTCGTTTATATATGTGTACGCGTCCGCCTTGCGTTTCGTTGTCGCCTTGGTCGTGATATCCTGGTTGTCCAACAAACGCATCGTCACCGGAAATACAAACGACCTCCCCATATTTTGCATTTATTTGGTTTCGATGCGCGGTAGTTGTATTACCTACCGTAGTGGTCCATCCTCCAATGGGTTTGAGGGATTTAGAGGTACGTTCATTAAACGTCCACAAGAATCCTGTAAAAATTTCTTCAGTTAAACGTGAATCATTCGTTTCATATAAACCCAAAGTTTGATTTTGATTTTTGGGGGAAGATAAATATTTTGATACGCCCACTTTTTTTATTTGTCCTTTTGATTTATCAGTTCCTTTGTTGACGATTTCAACTTTAAGTTTTGGGTTTGCCGTAGTGGGATTACCTTTGGTTAAATCATTTAGAAAATATTGACCATCTTCGTACTGAAAGTAATATTCTTTACCTCCTTTGTTTTTGACGGTTTCCAAGTAAATACCTAAACCATTTCTAACTAAGCTGGTGTATTCGTTGGAAATATCATAGGCGGTTTTAGAAATAACCGCTCTGGTTGCTGCACCACCTTCAATTACTTCAGGTCTAAATTCTACCGTCTCTGGTGTTGTCATGCTCAACGTCACGGATAATTGGGATTTGTCAATTTTTAATTGGGTTGGAAACGTCCCATCTGATTCTGCGATGGTACCGTCGTAAAGTAGAGCATCCCCGGTGTTATCTTTTCTTATCGCAAACAGTTTGAATTTGTTTTGCCCAATAACATCTCCTTTTGTTGTCCAATCTGCACTCGAGAGTTTAACTTTACATTTCCCAAAGTCACTAAAACTTATTGTTTCTTCCTTAGTGTTGTTAGTAGTTTCCGTAGTAATCACAGAATTATAATTAAACGTATGTTTTTTAGTGGTACCTACATAGTGTTCAATTTTAAATCCGTTTACAACGTTATTAAATCCTGGTGCATTATTCCAAATCATCGTAAACGTAACGTTGTTTGATAACGATGTATAATCGGCCTTTCCTCCTTCTGCGTACTCGACCCCATATGGTTCTATAGTATACCCACTGACACCTTCACCAACACTTGGATCAGGGTTAAGTGTTCGTTGAAAAGATAAATTTTCAACTGCAAGTTTGGTAGTATCACTCGTTTGTTCTGAAGTTTTAGTTTCTCCTGGTCTGGTATAATAAACAATAAGAGCGATTACAACCACAATAAGCACAAATAGTCCTACTAATAAAAGAGTATTATCCGAGGACTTCATTTATTAGTAGTATATATTTTTATTTTTAATTTTAATTTTAATTTATTCTGTTTTCGTTTACGTAAGTTTCCAATGTCTCATGGCCATTTCTTGCTGCGTACGCCCTTCTATTGCTTTAAAAGAAAACGGGAAAGAAGTTGAACTGTATTCTGAACCGTATAAATATAATGATACGGCGGTTTTGTCGGCGTTAGACTGTCCGCACATCTGGTCTTGCGGAAGATTTGCCCCAATCATACATTTTTCCACATTTATTCTTAACATTCTATAAGTATCACCCCCATCGGCAGATTTGTCTTTACCACTATTCATGAATGTAATTTTAACTGCATCTTCTACTGCGACCTTTTTTAATAATATCTTGGATTCTCTCCATTCGCCTGTGGACGCATCTTGCGTGCCTGCTCTTCTTTCAATACCTATATATTTGCCATCCGGATATTTAAATATAAATTCTTTACCTTTATCATCTTGTGAAATTATCTCCATATTTTCAAGTTTAGAAATATTTGTTGGTTTGTTTGTTGTTTCATCGTTTAGGGCAGTCGCAGTAAATGTATAAGTTTTATTGACGATATTCGTGGTTGTTGCTCGAGTATCACCGAGAAGAGATACGTTATATATTACTCGTTCAGAGACGGTCATATCAATGGTTGCAGTTAAATCTTCTGGTTTAATCACTAATTCGGGTGGGTGGGATTCACCTTCACCTAATGCTTCGGTACCGTCGTATAAAGGAAGTTTTTTAGCCCCATCGTATGTTGCTACTACTTTAAACATATTCTCACCAATAAAACTATACTGAGCACTGTTGTCATCTGGTAAACCACTTATTTTAACTGATATTGGTGCATAATTCCACGATGTGATTCCATTTGTTTCGATTTGCTGACTGGAATCCACTTCAATAGTTTGAAGTGGAGTATCTGTACCCTTTTCTCTGATATAATGTTCAACCTCAATTTTTGAAACTGTATCAAAATTACCTTGATTCTTCCAATTTAATGTAAACGTAACGTTTTTTGATAAACTCTTTTCGTTATCACCTTCTACGTACACGGTGGCTTCGTCATTACCGTCTTCGTATTCGATCGTATACGGTTCGATCGTATACGGTTCCGAATCAGAGTCTGGTGAAAGTGTTTGAGCGATTGTAAGATCGCCTATAGTAGGTAAAGTGGGACTTGGACCGGTCGAAGTTACGGGTTTAATTTCTTCTGGTCTGGTATTAAAGTATATTACGAGAGCAACTATAACTACAACGAGTGTGAAAAGTACTCCTAATAAAAGTCCGGATGAAGTCTTCATTTATTAGTAGTATATATTTTATTCTGTAAAATTGAATAATATTTTGTGTTCGACTGAGAAATTAAACCATTAGTGTAAACAAAAAATCCGCTTCGTCAAACCCATTCAAATGTTGGATTCTCCTTAAAAGAGTGACCAAACCACTGATTAAAGTTCCTGTTATCATTTCGCAATAACCACTCTCGTTCCCATTCATCCTCCATCATTCTCTCACAATCCTCAAAATCGTCTTCCCACTCTTCCTTATCAATCCTATCACATAGTGATCCGTTTCCTGACGATGATACGGGTGGAAAAAAGGGGTCAGGATTTGATGTATGGCGCCTTCCATCTCTAAATTCTCTAAATATATGAGTATGTGAATCATTTACTGGTGCCTTAAATAGTACTTGCATCATATTAGGGTTTGTACTAATATCGTCCTCCAGGTCAAATCCGTCGACTTCGCCTGACTTGTCAAATAAAAATATTTCTATTTTTGCAACTTCCCATGACGTAAGTTTAAATTCACCACCGCCAAGTTTACCCTTAGAAGATGGTTTTCCTATCAACTGGTCGTTGACTAATATCCAACCAATATGTGCGTCGTTACCAGTCTCTATCGTAATCGAAAAATCACCAGTGACAGAATCCCACGACCGAGCACGATTGTCTATTATATTAGGTCTGGGTACAAATTTAGTTATCCAGTAATGGGTTGTTCTCGACATCTCTCTTCGTTTGAATTTCCCATCAGTTGCTTTATCAATCGACTGAAAATCATTAATTCCTGTTTTTGTTGAACCTTCCACGCCTGCTATTATTTTTCTCCTCAATTCTACAAGTGCTGAAGTGGTCATTAACCCCGATGGAATAAGATAATCCCCCAATTCATCGCCAATCTCCCGAATCCGTTTTTCTGTGATATAACGAAAACCAACTTCTGGACAGTTCCACGCTCCCTCACACCTGAAATCACATAGTTTCCTATTACAAGGTATCGCATCGTATAAATTTGGGCATGAACCCCCATTTCTTGCTGGTGCAGACTTTCTAAAGTTTCGCCATTTCCAACCGTTGTTGCCACAAGTCGCGCTACACGTACTCCATGGAGTAGTAAAACCCATACAATCAACCTTTGCAGTTTTAAGGGGGAAAGTAAATGTTTTTATACCTTTCTTTAAACCCTCTTCTTTATAATTAATTGCTTGTTCGCCAGATGGGACTTTATCTATTGATCGCGAAACTTCTATCATCTGCGAGTTCTGTAACTTAACAAACGTATCTTCCCACAAATGGTCGCGGTCAGTACCGGGACCGGTATTCACCTGTAAACTTTCTCGTTCGTCTCGATCCACAACAACTTTATCAATAGGGTACTCTTTACCTAGATCTATCAGAATCCAAGCCGTATATGTACCTGCTCCATAAAAATAATCAGGTGTCGACTTAATCCATGTAGTATTTCGCTTTCGCCAATAATCCCCGGTACCATTGCCTCGAGCAGAAGAGTCCTTAAAGACTTTACGTATTTCGCCTTGACTGCCACTATAAAATGATTGAACGCCACCACCGATACTATTATTAGTAAGGTTCTTTGTAATATTTACACCATCGGAGTATACTGCAATAGTCTGTATGGGTATAATCTTATCCTTGTATGCTCGTATTCCTGAAGACCCGTCCATCCCGTACCAAACAAACCTTGCAGTGTTTATTTTAGGGTCTATAAATTTATCTGGGAAATTGACATCTGCATATTCTATATCGGATAATTTAGCAGTAAAATCAGTTCCGTCAAACCTAATATTTGTAGTTATAACTACATTACTATCAATTTTTTTATTATAGTATACTTTAAGTATATTATCACCGAATATTTTCCCGTCAAAATCCTTATTGTCAATAAACGTAATCTTCACGGGGTTGAAATTCTTACGATTTTCAACGTCTGTATTTTCAATCTCGTGTAACACTTCCCCATTCGGATTTACTAAAACGAGTATCCATTTCGTCACGACCTCTTCAATGTAACCTTTATTCTCCCACGAAATATAAAGTTTATTAATCGTATACGTTTCACTCTTATTTAAACAACGTATACTATATATCAAAAATATGATAAATAGAATGATAATAACAACCTGTATCATTTTATATATCACGAGATTTAATTTTAATTTTAATTTTAATTTATTTTATTTTATTCTACTTTTACATCGGCAACTTCTGGAACAATTTGTCCAGACGAATTTTTAGATCTACTCATGATTACGTAGACGAAGATGGCCATAAAGGCGACGATAACTGTTAACATTCCAATTCCTTGGTAATCCATTTTTTATATATATTATAACAATATATAATAAATGCGGCAGTTTACCACCGTCCTGATGGAAGCTCTCTTCATTGGTCTCATGTTGCAAATTTTGGTCCTGGGTATTACAAAATATATCTATAAGGGTACCGGTGTTTTAATTATTTCAGGGGCGTTAATACATTTACTCTTTGAGTATTCACCTTTCGGAAACATTAACGAAAAGTGGTGTAAAATGATATTTAATTAAAAGTTTATAAGTTCGTCTATTATAGCCGTTCTATCATCTTCGAGTTCTTTTAACACGTTGTGTAATTCTTCGCGTTGTATATCGATATTATCGTTATAGTCTTCTAAGTAATCCTTGAAGAAAAGACGAACATTACCAACGTCGTGTCCTGCATCTAAAAGTGAACCAATTGTATATCGTCTTAAACGAATACCAAGTTCCTGCGTGCGCCTTTTTACAGCTTCCTCACGAACAAAGTTCGTCACGTTCCGTCTATATTTTAATTTTTCCATTTTTTTATTTGTTTCGTAAATTAATCTATTTACTTCCATAAGTTCATCTTCGAGTTCATGATCACGTAAAGGTTCCGGAACAGATGGGGGTGTTAGTATCGCTGGTAAATCCGGGTGTACATAATCCCCCCGTCTTGATTGTGGGGGTGTCACTGTATCATATATTGTAAGATCGTCAAGATTATCTCCTAATGGAGGAAGATTTGGAATCGGTGAAAAGGGTATAGGTATATCAACGCGTCGAATTCTAAATTCTTCTTCATCACTTTCAGAATCCGTTTCGTATTTAATATAATCGTGAATCTTTTTGATCGAATCACACATTTTAAGATAATCGCCTTCAGAAATTATCTTAGAATTGAGGTCGAGCGTTTGCATTAACGATGTAAGAGCATCCATTTTTAATATAATAATTTTTTATTTTGTTTCATTACAACTTAGGTTTGTTATTTTTCTTAAAAGTAAAAGGGCTTCTACGGCTTCACCAATTTCACGGTGTTTTACACAAAACCCGTTTTTTCCTTGGCGACAGAGACAGTTTTCGTATACACAGTTTGGACGCATTTTTGAATATGTAATGGTATATTCGTTTAAACTTAGGTTCTTATTTCACCTTCTTCGAGTTCAGATTCAGATTCAGATTTGTATTCACTCTCATTATCCAAATCGTCGATATTTTCGGGTAAATATTCATATAATCGATCATGGTCGATTTGGTACGTAATTTCATAATCGTCAAGGAAATCACGTAAAGAGATCCTATCGTTAACGCCATATTGTTCATCTAAATACCATTTCCAAAACATGAGGTTCTTTTTTGTGATTTTACTCGGGAAAAGTTCGACTGTAAATTCTTCCTCTTGTTTATACCCACACTGTTTAAGAATTTCTTTTTCACTTTCGAGGTACATATCAAAAAAGTGTTCCAAAATACCAACATTGTTAGGTTCGTAATAAAATTCAATAAATTGGGCTTGACCATACGATGTTTCCAATTTTCTATTAGAAATACCAATATAGGCAATATACTTATACGTACTTTTAGGAATAAGGTGTGAAGGATATCCAAAATCAGCACGTAAACCGTATACTTTACATTTTTCACCGGCTAATTCAGAACAGAGTTCGTTAACGTCGAAAAGTTCGACAATCGTGGTACAGTTTTTAAGGAGTTCGTAAGTAAGGCTCATCGTATTATATTACACATTAGTTGCTAAGTTTTAAGTCCATATTTTCAGGGAACGTATTGTAAAGTTCAGTCCAATCAACACTTCCCTGAAGATTGTATTTATCAACAAATTGTAAAAGAGATTTTTGACAATTAAATTCGTTTTTAAAATAATTCATCCAAAAATCGATCCATTCTTCCGGAATATACCGTGGAATAACAATGGTTCTCAATTTGTCTTTCAACATTTGTAATGCTGGTTCAATTATACCCACTCTAAAACCATCTTTATACCTTTCCTCATATAGGAAATCAATTATATGAAGTTTATCATTAAATGCAGATACACCGAAATATGCAATATTATTAAGTCCATTAGGATTACATTCTTTAGGAAAACCATGTTGTGGTTGGACTCCATAAACTTGAGAAGGGTTTCCGAATGCAAATTTATCGGTTCTGAAACTCGAAAAAACACCGTCAAGTTTTGGAAGTCGTTCAATCGTAGTAGATTGCTTCGTGAGTTCGTAAATGAGAGAAGACATTTTTTTTATTATAATTATTACAACTGGTCTATATCACTTAGGTCTTCACTGTACATCAATATTTCTTCGGCTACTATTTGATAAAATGCCATTTTATACGATAAAAACCCGAATAAAGTTGCCCCCATATTAAAATCAAATGGTAAATCTGTCGTATTCCACATGGATTCGGCTAGTGCAAGACACGTTGGTACGAGTAACCGTTTATTTAAACCGGGTAGTCTTTCTATGTTGTCAACATAGGAAGAAAGTGAATTAACATAAATATAAGATGCCACTGTTCCTAAACTCGCGGAAACACCATCAACTGGTGTATGAAAAATAAAATGATAGGTTGAAACGGCGGCACCGTATTGTAAAGTTGACTTTTTAATTTTATCTTTTATACGTTCGTATTCCGCTAGACCTTCTTTACGTTTAGTAGGACACGATATTCTAATGGTTTTAGTGTAAGGATTTATTATACTTAGCATTACAATTTAATTATTATATATCTATACCTTTAATAATATAGTTTTCGTCTTGAAAATATTTTTTCTTAAATGCGCGTTCACGACTTTTAAATCTCCCAATTCTAATCGTGGATGTATCTATACGTTGCTCAATTCTATACAATTCATCTTTAGTTCTCCATTTATCACCAAAAAGAGATACATATTTCATTTCAATTCTTTGTAAATTTAATTCTGTAATGAGATGTTGATAAAGAATAAGTGAATAAGAATCATATGTTTGACGTCTGAAATCTTCCTGACTACATTCTTCACGCGCGAGTAATTGCATGCGTTCATATAAATCATTCGTATATGGTTCAGTATTATAAACTCTTTGAATTTCTTTTTCATTATTAAAATATTGTTTTGAACTTTTTAATTGAGAATCATGAATTGTTTCTTCTTTTATTTCTTCGCGTACTAATGAGGGGGGTGGACGTTTTTTCACACCCATACACTTCACAACTTTACGACGATTTTTAGGTGCCAAACACACTAAAGTTCGGGTATGAGATGTACATTTCATTTTATTTAATATAAATATTTAATTCTTTATCTTAGATTATAGTCCCGTCGGGTATAGTTGCATCTTTACAAATTATAACTATATAATCCTTGATTACCCAACCACGTTCTTCATTACTCAGATCTTCTTCTACATTACGCGAATTGGTTATGTAACACCGATTTCCTATACGTGCATTCTTATCAACTATAGCATTCCTTATGATAGTTCCCTGACCAACGCCTATAGGCATAAAACAATCATTTTTTAATCTACACTCTTCTTCATTTTCATAATAATCTGCACCCAATAATAACGTATCCTCAATTGTACAATTTTCTGAGATAGAAGATCGTAAACCAATTACAGAATTTTTAATTTTTGATTTATGAATGTAACATCCATCACCAATAGTACTTTTTAATACACGAGAACCTAACATTTTTGTAGGTGGTAAAAACCTTGAAGAAGTATAGATAGGTGCCTCAACATCATAAAATGAAAATGGCGAATCATCCTCATTGCACTGTAAATTCGCATTATAAAATGATTTAATTGTACCTATATCTTCCCAGTAATCATCGTGAATATAAGATTGAACATGCATGCCCATACTCGTAGCGTGTGGTATAATTTCTCCACCAAAGTCCATTTTATCTTCGCAGTAAATAGTTAATAAATCTTTCATAATCTTAGCAGAAAAAACATAAACGCCCATAGACGCGATGTAAGGTTTTGTTTCGTTAGAAATCAAAGAATCAGCTAAAGTAGAAAAATCCACAGCCATTCTCAATAAATCATCACCTTTTGGTTTTTCTGCAAAATCTATTACTCGTCCATTTATATCAATCTTCATTAAACCAAACGATCCTGCTTTATCTTCGTCTACCGGAATTGCTGAAACTGTAATATCCGCACATGTTCGACGATGGTGCATAATAAGAGATTTATAATCCATTCTATACAGGTGATCCCCGGATAAAATAAGATATTCATCACACCCAGAAGTGTTAAAAAGCCATTGGTATTGTCTAACAGCATCCGCAGTACCTTGAAACCATGTCTTATTATCTTGAGACTGTTGCGCAGCTAAAACTTCAACAAACCCGGATTTATAATAAGATCCTATATTGTTATACGCCCTTGCAATATGTCTATTGAGAGATGCGGAATTAAATTGTGTTAAGCAGTAAATCTTATTAATATCACTATTAATACAATTAGACACGGGTATATCAATCAAACGATAATTTGCCCCAAGTGGTACTGCTGGTTTAGCACGCTTCTCCGTTAAAGGATACAAACGCGTACCTTGACCTCCACCTAAAATTATAGACAAAACATTATCCATATTTGTTGAAATTTCACATTTCTCAAAACCATTTTTAGCAATAGAATCAATACGGTTTTTTACTTCATCAAAATCCAAATCGCAATTATCCTCTATCAATGTATACCCATGTTGCCCCCCATTCATTATTGATACGACAGTTGGTCTTGATTTACGCTTTTTAGAAACTGTCTGGTTCTCCCCATTTTTCTCTCCATTTTCTGACCAGGTTTCCGATTCGTTCTGTTGAAAAGCGCGAATTTTGTTTGATTCGCCGAGGTGCCCCCGGACACGTGAGATTTTGCGATTCATATGCATTAAGTTTTTCCCATATAAGTCTTTGCATATCTTCTGGGAGGTCATTTGTCGATTGACAAAACGAGAGTTTGTAGTCGTACGTGTGTAAGGCAATGTAATCGTCCATTTCATTATATTTTATTTGTTTAATAAATTATTTATATTAAAAGTACTTAGGTTTATAATGATCGAATGTTTTGTCATATTTAGGATATTCTAAAATAATAATCTCACCAACATCGTTTTTTGATATAATCTTATTCATAAAAGAATCTGGTGATACTTGATTTATTACTTCTGTAACCTTAGGATATAATGACGAACACGATTTTTTAGATGTTAATGTGTCTGTATTATTCCATGATAATAAACGAGATATACTCGAATAGAAACTAAACATTACTGCTAATAATTATGTTTATTTTTTTATATACTAAATACAAGATGGTTTCACTCCAGGACTTACCTAAAAAGGTTCAGTATATAATTGTAGATTCAAAATATGTAAATGGTTCGAATAATACGTTTAGTATCGATCTTACACTTGAATCAAATTTACATCTAGAAGATATCACACAAGTATGCGGTCTAAAACCAGTCGATTTTTATGTGACGCAAGTTGGACAGGATAACCCAAATTCTGATACTTACGTAAGTAGTGTCGCAAAATACGTTGATATAGTATGCGAAGATATACCTAAACGTGCTCAAATACTCGATGAACGTAATGGACAAATTTTAGCACGTGTACCACTCGAAAGACATTTTAATCATGGTGCACATACTATAGTTAGAGATAAGCAATGGAAAGCATTCCCAAGACAAACAAACTTATTTAACCCAATATCTATACAAAAACTTCATTTTAAGTTATATGAATATCAAGAAGATACAGA
>Ga0163180_10001621_pt1 | contig 12803 bp, 6 predicted proteins | sample AtlANTMetagenome_2_FD_109647 | JGI IMG/M metagenome (GOLD analysis project Ga0163180, IMG submission 109647) | Marine eukaryotic phytoplankton communities from the Atlantic Ocean - Atlantic ANT 4 Metagenome | ecosystem: Environmental > Aquatic > Marine > Oceanic | place: North Atlantic Ocean...
AACATGTCCACCTGTTATAGTTGCATTACCAACATAAGTGTAACTTGCTATTCCTACACTTCTAGTTTGAATGGCAACACCAACTGTTTGTAATCCAGATCTATATCCAGATCCAGTAAGACCTATAGCAACTGCAGTAATAGTACCAGCACTTGATACAACAGCAGTACCACCTGCAGCAACTAATGGTTGGAATCCATATCCGTCTGTTGATCCAACACTAACGATAATTCCACCTCTTGGAACATCATTAACATTAATATCTTTATTAGAATCATAGTCAGATATCGTACCATTGAACCCTAGAAGCGTCTGTGTATTGCTATTATGTTGTTCAATCTTATAATCACCTTGTATGGTAGTTATTTCATTACCAAGTCTCTGTGGACCTTGGAAGATATCATTTATAAGAACAATTGCATTACCTGCAGTAATAGTATCAATATCATTACCCTTATACTTTAATATAAAGGAAGTTGTTATTCCATTAAACTTACTTGATAGATCATCAAATACAAAGTTATTATCGTATGCTTTAACAAAACTAGTTGTGAATGCTTCATTAATTGCAGATCTTAAAAATACTCTTCCACTAAATCTACTGCTAGTTGTAAGTCCAGTATAATCAATCTCATTACTATCTGTAGCAGTTGTACCAAAACCAATTGGTTGATTACCCCATGCTGCTTCACTAAAATGAATATCATTCTCTACAATACTAAAGTTACCAACTAACTTTGTAATTGTAGATAATCCAGCATGAGTTGCTGCAGTACTACCCATCCATGCTCTTCTTACAGTCAATAAATTATTAGTTTTATCAACACCAGCAACCAACATGGTTTCATCATTAACTTTGACTAAATCACCACTAAAGATTGATGAAATACCAGTTATACCAAATACAGTAGTACCAACACCAACACTAGATGAACCAACAGCAAAAGTATTACCAGTTGCTACAACAGGTGATTGAATTGTGCCATTAACTGTTAATAGTAATCTATTATTTGGATCTTTTCCTCTAAAGATATGAGTAGTTCCAATACCAACACTAGCAATACCAACAAATACAGGATTAAACCTAAGTGAATCAGTAGCAGATACTGCAACCTGTACCTTTTGATTATCAAGTTTAATTACATGGAATGATCCTGGAAGTTTTGTAGTAGTTCCAATTCCTGGTCCAAAGTCTGTAGAATCAATTACAATGGCATTTGCAAAGTCATTACCAGGTGGAATATATTCAATTTCTTCACCAGATACGAAGTAATGATTAACAAGATTAATTGACTGTTCGTTAGTGTCTACAACAGTATCATCACTACCATCAAATGATTGTTCAAAAATTGGATCACCTGCACAGAATAAACCAAAATCTCTTTTTACACCATCAAACTCAGCACTAAAATCGTCAATAGGAAGAACTCTGTTACCAATAAATTCTTGATATTTTGCTAAGAATGGTAATCCAAAGAGAATCTCATTAGATACCAATTTATTGTTTACAGTAATTGCCTTTTCTCTTGCAGTATCAAAGTCCTTAATCATGTTAAGGTCAACAACACTAGTTAAGTCAGATACTGCAATAAATGCATTTAAGTCTTGTGCTGTACCCATTCCAACGATAGATGGGTCATATGAATCTGCTAATAACTCACCAAACTTCTTATACCCAGTAGTATGGTTTAGATTACTTACATAAGCATTCCATTTTTCAAATGATATAGAAGATCTTACTGCATATGAGAAGTACTGATAATAATCATTATCATGCATTCTTTGGAAGAATCTATTTAACTTACCAGTATCTTTTAAGAATCCCTTCTTAGTAATACTATTAGAACTAATTGAATATGTACCCTTAATTCCATCAACAGAAGATATCAATCCTTGGTTTTGAGTAGATTGACCAATAATTACATCACCTTTATTAAATTGATCTGCAGATCTTACTTTTAAGAACTCGTTCCTATTATCATAATCTTGAACTACACCACTATTATCAAGTTGGTTAGTAATAAACTCACCTTTTGCAAATGAATCCTTCTCAAGGAATACTTCAAATGTTGGGAAATATGATTCTGGAGTTATAGTTCCAAATGATTCAAAACTATCAAATTCACCAGGTTGTTCACCAGGATTTAATAGTCCACTTAAACTATACTTAATTGTTGGGAAGTCACCACCAACATTAGCATCTGCTTCAGTAAGAGTGAATAACTTATATGCATAAGCAGCAGAGTTATATCCTCTACCAACTGAATTAAGAGTATTAGTATTCTCAACTAGTATTCTATTACCAACTTTATATGGATAAGCATCAATAGATGAGAATGTTACAGCAAATGCAACAGTAACATCTAAAGTAGAAGAGTCAAAAGTAATACTATCAATCCTTGTACCATTAGGATTATTAGTTGGCATTAAAACTGGAGTAACATTATACAAACCAGTTGTATTTCTAACAATTTCTACTTCAGTATCACCAACATCATATCTTAAGAATGCTTCAGTATTAACACGACCAGTAAATCCATCAACAACAACTATATCAGGTGTTAAGAAGTAATTAACGCCAGGATCTTTAACCTTAACACGTTCAAACTTAGATAGTGGTTCAATTTTATATGTTGCTGGTAATGAGGCAGCAGGTCTCAATGTATTGTCTGCAGGATAGTCAAATCCAATATCAGTCAATACTACCTCATTAAGTTTACCAATAGATCTACTTCTTGGGAGGAATAGTGCTCCTGTTCCTGCAGCACTAACAACTTTAGAGACAAATGGAAGACTCTTATATCCAGCACCACCAGAATCTAATGCAATTGTACCAACAGGTCCAGTAGCAGTAGCAGATGTTGTTTGATAGATGATAGATGCTTCACCTGTACTGTAAGATGGTCTTTCTGGAGTATCAAACAGAGTATAATTAAAGGTATTAGTAGTTAAACCACTAACAGTTGTTTTTGCATCATATTTACTACTAACTATAGATAACCTGTTTGGATTAGTGATTTGGAAGGTATCACTAAGCATTTCAGTCTTAGAAGCAGCAGCACCAGAACTCTTAATTGGTTGTAGATTATAATAGAGATTATTTGGAGTACTCTTATCAATAATTAAAGTTAAGTTTGCATTTTGCTGTCCAATAGTACCATTTTTCTTTACATGGAAGTCTAAAACAATAGTTGATATACCAGCATTTGCTTCAGAAGTGAAATATAGATCAGTAAAGGCAGAATCTCTAAAGACATTAAAGTCAAAGGCAGATAGTCCACTATTTGATAATGAAGAATCTGATAAGTCAAAAACAACAGTATTATTACGATATGCTTTAATTTCTGGGTTAATAGGACTAAATGTACCAAATGATGCTGAAGATATACCAACAATTTGGACTCCTTCATTAGATGTTATCTGTTTATAGTAATTGTTAGATAACTTAATTGTATTTTGGTCAATAACAATTACATAATAGATTTGAGAATTATTAATTCCTCCAGTAGGACTAGATGAGTTATGAAGAACTTTAGTACCTGTTGTCCATCCATGATCTACAATAGTAAACCTATTATTATCTGTATCAACATCTGCTTCAAGGAATCCTCTTGGATCAATTAATAATCTTCGATTACCATCATCATACTTAACAACAACAGTAGTTTGGATACCTGAAGTAACTGTTAAATCAACAAAATCACCCTCACTTAAATAATGAGATGCACCAGTACTAACAGTAGCAGTCTTCTTAAGAATATCTCCAGTAATGATGTTATCATAAGCAGTTTTAAAACTATGTAATCTTCCAGTTCCTGGAGTATCAATAGTCAATAATCCCATAGTTGCAGTAGTTCCAAGACCTACAAAATTACCTGTAGTTCCTATACCAATTTGGTTTGTTGATATACCAATAAAGTTTTCGTCATGTACTGCAGCATATAATGTTGTGTTATCAGTTAAGTAATAACTTGTTCCTGAAGCACTTACGTTTGGACCACTACTTCCAGCACCAACATTGTATATAATCTTCTCACCAGTTTTTAATCCATGACCAGGAATATAGAAGGAATCTTTAATTGGACTAATCTTGTCAATACCTGCACCTGGATTTTGTAAATATGTCTTACCTACCTTTTTAGCAGATGCTAAAACTTGAGTATCATAAGTTGCAATATAAGGAGTCATAAACTCACTTTGCTCAACTTGTAAACCTGCAACATAGAATATAGGTCTACTGTTTAAAGTTGCTCTAATAGTAGTTCCTGATCCTACAGCAACACCATCAGCACCGAACTTCATTCTATGAGGATTAGCATTCGTTGTTACAGTAAACTTGAATCTCTTCCAGTCTCTAGTAAGAGTTACTTTTTGATGATAGTAAACATTTACACCAGTATCTTGAAGAATCATCCATACTTCTTCTCCACCTTGATCACCTTTTAAGAATGCAGATACTGTATGAACATTACCTGAAAGTGTAAATGTACCATTTTGTATTACGATGGTATCAGTAGCAGACGTTGTTGTAGCAATTCCAACTTTAGCAGCAGAAATATTACCATCTGGAGTCTTAGAATGATAGAATGTTACTGTTCCTATTCCATTACCTGCAGTTGCTTTAGTCCATGTACCACCAGTAAGAGAAGGTGATACAGGATCAGAATAAACAACTAAGTTCTCACTTATAACTCCAGCTACCTCTTCAGGTTCAAAATAAAGTGTTCTATCAATTTTATATTGAGTTGTAGTTTGGAATCCAGTATTAATAGTAAATCTTCTTGGATCTTCACTTAAAATATCACCACTTAGATGAGAAGCAAAGGTTGAAACTCCAGTAATATCTCTTTGTACTCTAATTCTCTTAGATGAACTATCAATATTCAATATTTTAACAATCTCAGAATTAATAATATAGAAGTCATTTACAACAGTAGTTGGGAAAGTTAAATCACCATCCACACTGAAATATGTCGTAATACCTGTAGATTGGGCAGTACCAACATTATTCCTTAAAACAAGTTGGTTAGTAGAGACACCAACAGTATAATTTTTAGATAACTCTGTAGATAATAAATTTAGATTCTGTAAATCTATAATATCACCAGCATTAAATTCATGAGAAACAGTTCCAAATCCAACAAATCTACCTTTACCTAAAGTTGGAGTAAACTGTATATGATTAAATTTCTTAGTAGTATACGTAATATTAGTTACTTCTGGTCCTAAAATTTGCCCTATACGTGCATATGCGCCACCACCTTGAGTTCCTTCATCATTAAAGAAGATATTATCAGAAATATTATACTTATCACCTGGTGCAATAATATTAAGTGAATCGACTGCTCCTGAAGATGCTGATACAACCTCAGTAAACCCTTCACTGAATACATTGGGTTGAAGGAATCCTTTATACCTAGAGTTTTTACCTCTAATACCATATTGACTGGTATAACGTATATAATTACCATCATTTAGATCAGTAAAACTTAAAGTAGCAAATTGACTGAAATTATAAGTTTGAGGTAATCCTTTAAATTGAGGACCTATAGCATATGGGAATACTGGTTTTAGATACCCCGCAAATGGTCCTGCAACCTCTGCAGAAGCGTCAACTGTTAAGAAGTAAGCATATGTACCATTAGGGAATTCAGGGGTCTTACAGAAGCGTCCATTGAACTCATCTAAATCACCTTTACCAACAAATTTATAATCTTCGATAAACATACCAGATCCATAACTTGGTGGTCTGATACCAGACACATCAACTCTTAATTCATAACTGGTTTCTATTCTCTTAACTGCACCACCCTCTCTATCTGCATATCCATAAGGACCATAGATTGGGAATCCATCAAATGCCCATCCTATAATAGGAGAGTGGTATTTGTCTGTATTAGTTTCGTTTAATATGTCTGCTCTAAAAATTACACTTCCATCAATGTCAATTGAAGTTGATAGAACCTTTCTTCTAAGTTCTCTAGGAGCAAATGCATGTGTATACTCAATCTCTTTACTAGAATCAAGTGAAAGTGCCAATACACCATCATCTTGAGGTATTTCACCCGTTAACATCAATTTTTGTACTAAGTTAATAGTCCAAGATTTAATTTGAGCATTAAATTTAGCACCACTACCAGTTGATATAACAAATAGATTTGTATTAGTGTTTTTATAACCAAATCCACTATTAATAATTTTTACATCAACAAGTTTACCCTCAACAATAATTGGATTTAAGATTGCACCATTACCATCACCAGTAATCTCAATAACTGGTGGAGAGTTGTATCCAGATCCTGAATTATTGATAATAATATCAATAATCTTACCTTCAGATGATACTAGTGGACTTACTTGTGCATTTTCACCATTTATTAAACTAATTACAGGTTGTCTATTATAGTTAAGAATTTCAGCATCACCATAATTTTCACCATGAGAACTTAATGAGATAGATTCTATATCACCAGTAAATACGGGATTAATTTTTGCTCTAAAGTCTTGTCCTGCAAAAGTTCCAACACCAATTGGTCCTTCAATCTTTACTTCAATTGGAGTGTATACTAGTTTGTGAATTCCTGTTCCAGTATCTGGGAAATCAACAAATCTATTATTAACGTAATAGTAATCATCACCAAGACTATCACCAGTACTAACAATTCTTCTCTCAGCAAGTCTAATATTATCTTTATCTATTACATTGACTAAAAATTGTGTAGTTGAAGCAACACCAACAGGGAAAGAACCACCTTCATTAATGAATTGAACAAGTTCCCTATCTTTAAGACTATGATCCTGAATATTGAGTTTGTTATCAAATATATCTACCTTAGATGGTTGGAAATAAAGGGTTTTATTCCTATAGTCATAACCAGCATTAACAACTTCAATAGAAGATATAACCTTCTTCTTCTCAAATGCTTCTATAGTTTGTAGACCAGAACCATATGTGGTTATTCCTACAGTATTAATTCCAATAATAGCATCATCTATATTGGTATGAAGTTTAATTGATTTTTCATCTACAAGACTAGCAAAATAGATTGCTTGATTGGATAGTCCACCTAATACTGCTTGATCTTCAGATCTGTATATAACCTTCTCTTGAGGTCTTAATTTGTGGTATGTAGCAAACCCAATTACATTAGTGGCAAGATCTACATCAATATACTCTGCACCTGCATTAAAATTAATCTTATGAGTAAGGTTGGATACATTACATTGCGCTTCTGCACCAGTACCTTGACCACCAGTAATAGTTACTTTTGGAGTTGTAATATAATCAAAACCAGTTTCAATTACATCAATTCTCTTTAAAGACCCATTAATATTACATACACCAGTAGCACCTGTACCAACATTAGTAGTTCCTGCTCCAATACCATCTTCAATATGTAATGCTGGTGGATTAATTACATCATAATTTGAATCACCAGATGAAGTAACCTGAACCTCGTCAATTTGACCATAATATACTAAATCACTAGATTTATAGTTTGTTAATTCAACTCCATTAACAAACATACCAGTTTGTCCAGGTGCTGTATCAACTTGTACTCCACCTAATTTTGGTTTACTAAACTTTCTAACAAGATCCTGTCTTTTAAGAGATTTTCCTCTAAAATCAAGTAATTCAAGTTTATTATTTGTTACTGTACCAAAAACACTTATAAAAATACCATTCCTAATATTTGATTTACTAGTAGCAAGACTGATTGTACTTGCATTTACCTTTTTAATAAAATACTGCCCTTCGGGTATATTAAGTGGAATATTATTATTAGCACTATACCAAACAGGGTCACCAGTAAAGAATGGATTTGATCCAATTATTAACTGATCTCCATTAAACTGTCCACTAAACAACATTGATAGTGGTTTTGGATCTATTGGGGTATTAAAGTAATCAGGTAATGAAGGTGATACAGCATATGTGTTATCATCATCATCAATATACATGTTCTGCATATTTGCAGACATGTTTGCCAATTCAGGAAGATTGACAGCAGCAACTTTTGATATTCCTCGTCTAATAATATATTTTACATTTACAATAGGAATATTGGCAGGTAAGTTAACATCAAAACTCTTATCATCCGCAACACCAAGAACACTAACATCATAAACAGTGCCATCATTAGCAGTTAGTGTACCAATGTCACCTAAAGTGAATACATGAGAATCAAATGTCTCTACTCTATATTGAGCAGCACCATTAATGTTATTTGTTAGTTTTACTAATCCAGCAACATCATATTCTGGTGTAATATTTAAAATCCAACTCTTAAGAATTTGATCTTCAGAATCATGACCAAGAGAGACTATTTCTACTTGATCTCCTTCTTGATAGTAGTTAGATCCTTGTCTGTCAAAGGTTAATTGACCAAGAACACCACTTATTTTAACTCTTATCTCTTCACCAGCAGAATTAATAGTATATGCAAAATCTGGTGTCTCAACAGTCGTATCAACAGGGATACTAATTGGAGCACTTAAACCAAAGAACTGAGTAGATGATTTAGATGTATATGGAATTTCATAAGTAACTCCATCTACAACTACACTTAAAACGCCAGAATCAGGGAAACTAATAGTAGAATCAACATCTATCCAAACCTGATTTAAACCTACTGCTGCAGTAATTTTAGTTTTAGGATGTACTGAAAATTTAAACTGCTCAAGATCAGGGTTATAGTCTAAACTTAATCTAAAATATGATACTCCATCTTTAATTATCTCTTCTACTGAAGTAATAGAACCAGTTGCTTTTACAAGATTAGGTGTCTCATCTTGGAAAAGAGTTCTATTTACTAAGTCATTTGGATCACCTTGTAATTGCTTAACAACTAAATCTCTAACAATTCTATAATCCGCATCTGATGCTTGCAGTAAAAAGTCCCTTGGTTTAACAATTGATACATCAACACCAAAAATTACCTTAAAAAGTATGTCAAAGGATGATGTAGAACCTTTAGAAGAATAGAAATCTTTTAATCTAGATACAATATTCTTTTCATTTACTGCATCAAAGAATTTAACCTCTTCAAAACCAGGTGTATATTGCTTCTTAAACTTCTTATAAAACTCAAATAGGAATAATGCATGTAAATTATAAACAACCGTGTCAGAGGCGTGTGTAGACACCCCTGTTTGACTAAAAATAAGACTGTCGTCTTCTTGTCCCTTATAAGAGGTTATTCCACTAAATCCTCTTGAGCAATTAACAAAGGAGACAGGAGTTTTTGATTCATAACTGATAATCTCACTATCAATTTGAATTAAACCGTTATTATCAGGAAAACCTTGTGTATTATCTACTTCTATTGTATCAGAGAACAAATCACTACTAGATGTAGTATTTGTTGTATAGACTAATTCAGATAAATTCTCTAACCTTACATATTGATCAATATTATTAAGTATATCAGTAGGACCAGCAGGAGACTCCAATGATCCATAGTAAGACCTAAGAAACCCCTGAAATTCAGGAAAATTATCTTTTACAAAATTGGGAAGATGATCCTGTACTAAATGACGGACCTTTACTCTATTATGCATATCTTTATAGTCTTACGTAATCCCCGTTTAGGTAGCTAGACGATACTATATATCCCGATCCTGAGAGTTCTGCTCCAGAAGCAATTGAATCGGAAACCATTGTTAATGAAGAAGATTCAGAACTTAATTGTAAGTATAAATCTTGTTTTCCAATGATGTCATTGGACTTTGGTATGGCAGAGAATTCGATAATCTCATCACCAGATGCTTTTTTAGCAGTAGATATAATGTTAACTGCGTTAATTAGTACCTCACCCTTTACATAATCAATAGTACCAACATTTTTTCGTACAACTACAGGTTGCTGTTTAGCATCAAGTCTAATCATAACCATAGTTCCTGTTAAGAATCCTGCATCAGGTACATCAGTGAAGTAAACAGTTCCCGTTACACCACTAATACCAACACCAGAAGTCTTAATATTGTATCCCGAAGTATTCTTAATATGGAATTCATTACCAAAACATACTTCATATTCTGCAAATTGATTCATTAAGACCCTAAGATCTCTTCTAATTTGCACATTTGTAATGTTTGAAGTGATAGCACTACCAGAATCATCAATCAGTTTAAGGAATTTACTGTATTTAAACCTTGAACCATACTTATTTAAATCTGTAGACTTACTATACTTCTCAATATTAGAAGCAATTGTCTTTTTAAGTGTTGCTGCGTCACCAGTATTAGCATTATAATAGACAGCAGACTCATATTCAATGTAAAGGTACTTCAAATCAATGAATTCAGGGATAATTCCTGCAACTGCATACTTCTTCAGAGCAATTTTTAGGTTATCTTTGATGTTATTTGGTAAATATGTACCATTTTTAGGTTTAACTGTGATATAAACCTTACCAAATTGAGGTGGAGTTAACTCTTCACCACCAAAAACAGATACAGACTCGGTTTCTGGGAAGATCTGAGGTAAAATAGTCTCATAATCAGTAGCAGTTACTGCTCTATTCTGGGAAGCATAGACTCTAGGAGCAAACTTCTTGATAGAAGAGATAGTTTCAATGGCAGTACCACCACCTGATGCCTCATCAACCGTTATAATTGGAGAAGATACCTTAACACTGTTGCCATTATTGTCAAATAATCGCCCTACAAAGGTAAAATCAGATACTCCATTAGCATCTTGTGCTGCTGTAGTGATATAAGAAGCAATAATATAGTTACCATCCTGTAATTTACGTCCAAAAACACCATCACCAAAGAATAATTCATATTTTTGGTCTTGAATTTCATTCAAAAAGAAAACATCTTGAGTTGCATCAACTTCAGTGATGTTATTGACGTACTTATACTTCCTACTAATGGAACTTGTCTTCGATTCTCTTACGTCTATTCTCAATAAGGTAGTATCTATAGCGTTGTTATTGAGAATGAACCTCTGATCCTTGTTTAAACTGTCATAGGTGAAGGATTCTGTAAGGTATATCCCTTCATAAACATCAATTCCTGAAAAAGTAGCAATTCCACCCGATACAGGGATTGTTATATCCTCTGGGATGGAGAAAGTAAAGGATTGAGTACCAAAATTTGATGAACTAGTACATACAATACCCTTCCTAAGAGTCAATGTAATAGGATTAGTCCCTAATGTTGCTGTAGAGACGAAAAATGATATCTTTGCCTTCGCTGATATGGGTGATCTTGGTATATAACCAACATTTCTTGCTAATGATACGACATTTTCCCTTAAAGTCGCAGCATCAATGAACACCTCATTCGCTAACATGTTAGCATTATAAGAGGAGATGTATGTATTGTATGCTAAGGTGTCTAAAAGGATAGAAAAGTTTGATCCATCAAAGTCAAAGTCTGTAAAGTCACTATTTGTACGTAGATAACTCTTAATTTGACTTTTTATTTGGTCAAAATCTAAATTTGAAAAATTTACTAACGCCATTATTTACCTAGTAGGAAGCAACACGAATTCTAACTGTTGCGGTTGTGCATCAATTCCAACTATTAGATAGATTACAGTTACATTCATTGCATTACCCCTAAAATCGGGTTCTACAGAGACTGTATCTACTTCTACTCGTGGTTCATAATTTTCTATTACAGTTTCAATCTCTCTTCTCAAGTTATCTGCTGTAAAGGTATCAATTGTCTCAAAAAGGAGTCTGTTAACCGCACAACCAAGATCAGGATCAAATATTTTTTCCCCCTGTATAGTCAATACAAGGTTTTGAACGGAACGTGCAATAGCAGACTCATTCTTAAGCACCAAAAGGTCTTTAGTAATGGGATTCCTTTTTAAAGATAAACTAATATCTTTAAATCCAATGCTGGACCGCTCTAGAGGCATGATATTTATTATTAATAATTATTATTTAGCGACTTCCCAATCAGTTCCTACTTCGGTAGGATCATATAGTTCTTCTTTATGTAAGTTTCGATTGCGTTTAGCAGTCTTATCCAAATACTTGTCTGAATCTGTTTCAGTTAAGAGACCGCTATCTTTAGCAGTATAATCAGGGTTTACCCAAATATCCATGAGTTCGAGGGGGTTGGTCGTACTATATTTATACGGTTTACGACCAATGCCCTTTTCTTAACTTCCAATCAGCATACATTTGACCAAATATCATTCCTTCGTGTGACTTTATATCTGCTCCATCTAGTAATTGTAGTTGTCTTCTAGATAACTTACCGCCCATCATTTCTCGGTATTCCTTAGGGAAACGAGCGATTGCGGCGGTTACGTCTTTTGAGTTCATCTCCCTTGTCCTTTATATCTCTTCTTAGCACTATTTCGAGACGTTGCGGCATATTTTGTATGCTTACCTCTTCCTTGACGAGACTTTTTCGGGGTAGTCTCTACAAATTGGAATGATCCGAATTGTCCTGTTTTAGTTTTGACGGGCATTACTATCTCCGTTGTGGTTGTACATCAATTTTTTCTGGGTCTATATTGTTTACTGTGTCCGAGAAAAAGCGGTCTGCTAAGTCTTGTAGAACCTCACCCAACTCATCCTCAGTGAGGCACTGATAAAGTACCTCATTGTCATAGTATAGATTATATAAGGTTCCGTTGTTCATTAGATGACCCTTGTCTTCTCGTGACCGACTCTGATACGAGGATCGCACCAAGTCTCAACGTCTGCTTCTTTTGCATCTAGACAGAATGAGACATCTTCGCCACACATGTCTTGTACTTTACCAGACTCAAAGACTTGCATCTTAGGAGCAAACCAAGGATATTCGAGACGTTCAAAGACACCCTTACGTAT
>Ga0163180_10001622_pt1 | contig 12801 bp, 13 predicted proteins | sample AtlANTMetagenome_2_FD_109647 | JGI IMG/M metagenome (GOLD analysis project Ga0163180, IMG submission 109647) | Marine eukaryotic phytoplankton communities from the Atlantic Ocean - Atlantic ANT 4 Metagenome | ecosystem: Environmental > Aquatic > Marine > Oceanic | place: North Atlantic Ocean...
CAGCTTTAGACACTACGATTACTTATTCTGTTAATGCAAAAGGCAGTTATAACATTGCTGCTGGAAAACAGTTAATTTCAACGACAAGTTATGCAGATATAAAGGTTCCAGTTGAATTTATACAGGCAGAAGAGGATGAAGGGAGGGAAATAAGACGAGCAAAGTTATATATAACACCTGATTTAATCGGAGATCATCAACCTACATTTGAAGATGAGATTACGTTGAGTTATGGAGGAGGAAATAAGGTTGCACAGATTATTGATATAGATACAAAACGTGGTGGACAGGTTTATCTACATACAATTCAAGTGAGATTCTGATGGCTAGGAAAAAAGAAAGGAGATGGAATGGCAAAAGACAAGCTAGAAAAAAAACGCCCACAAAGAGTTATAAACAGTTACAAGCAGAGTTAAGTAAAAAAGAATTACCTCGTCAACTGACCAATAGGATTGAACAAGATTTATATGCAGAAATTGAAGCTGATTTTAATTTATTAATCCAAGCTACTATTTCTGACTTAACAAGTGATGCTGATGAAGGTGGTTATAGTCCTGTTTTAACAGGTTTCTTTGCCTCTAACTGGAAAGCAAATAAAAGACCAATTAATAGAACAGAAACTCCAAAAGGGACTGCGTGGGAGAATATAAGAAAAACTACAAGAGTAATAGGAGGGAAGAAAACAACTGTTTTATCTCCAGGGTATGAACCTATTATTGAACAACGTCATGCTGTTCCAGAATTTAAATTAAAAGATAGAGTTTATATTGGTAGTGCAGTTAAATATGCTCCATACGCTGCAATGTCTCCTAAATCGAAATTACTGAATTACATTTCAGGAGGTGGTGGTGGAACTGCTTCTTTAAATCAAAGATTAAATGAAATAATGACAGACAAGAAAGCAGATGTTCGTATTGGTGGAAATGTGTTTGGAGGAATTGAAACAGCTAGACTAAGAAGAGAATATGAGCCAGGTTTCAGACCTAGAACTGGCTATGACAAAATTTAAGGTTCTTAAACAATGACACTTGTAAAAGCTAGAGCCGCTTTTGAAAAAGCAATTACCGATGCAGTGACGGATGTTGATCCTACTGTCAAAATGATTTATGACAATATTGCTTATACAACTCCTGGTAAGACAGTTAAATACATCATTTTAGGCGTTAATTTTGGTCAAGCAACGATGCAAAACCAAGGTGCTTCTAGTGATTATTATTCAGGTTTTATACAATGTAATGTTTATGTTCCAAAGAATAAAGGGACATCAGTATTAGCTGCTATTAGTGAGTCAGTCATTGATGGTATGACCTCTGTTAATGCTTCTGACTATGTTGATACTTATAGTTGCAAACCTAAAGTAAGGGATGTTGTAGGGCCAGGAATATTTGATACTGAAAACGATTCACATTGTATGGCTGTAATAACCTGCCAATTTTCTGCAAACGCTTAGTATAGTATTAATACTAATCGAATCCTAACTTATGGTTAAGGCCATTGAACTTCTCCGCAACAAATTTGGAGTTAGTCAGTTATATCAACATGACGTTGTTAAAGATGGTGAAACTGTCTTAACTGTATATTGGAATCCATTAACAATTGCAGAAAGAGAATCAATTCAGAAAAAAGCAGGAACAAATGATGCTAATGATTTTGCATTAGCTTTAATGATCCAAAAGGCTTTAGATAAAGACAGTAAAAGGTTATTTCAAGATGGTGATAAAGCTGCTTTAAGACGGGAAATTGAAGCTGCTGTTTTACAAGAAATACAGTTGGCAATGCTTAATTCTGGTACGGATAAGGAGGTGGAAGAAGTTCAGGCTGACTTGAAAAGTTAATAAGCTTTGGTATTTTATGTTTTCTCTAGCCAAAGAGTTAGGGATGACGGTATCTCAGTTATCAAATGATTTAACAATGGAAGAGTTGATGGGATGGTCAGCTTATTTTGCGTTAAAGAATGAAGAAGATGAAAGAGAAAAAGATAAAGTTCAAAAAGGTGCTGCTAGTCGGGTTCAAACAAGGTAAAGTAGGGTGAAGTTTATCGGGTTAGAAAGGAGTGGCTGCTGACTATACCCGAGTTATAGTTTTTAAAGTAGAAGATCAGGCAATAAAACGTGCCACTGATCGTATTACTCGTAGCTTAGAAGGTATTGAAAAAACTTTAGGACGTATTGAACAGAAAGGATTTGGAAAAATAGCGAAAGAAGCTGATATGGCGGCTAAATCAATAGATAAATTAAGTAAAAGTGCAAGAGGGTGGCAAGGTTTTCGATCTGAATTAGGCAAAAACCTTATGACCACGAAAGGCGGTGGCAGGGTTCTGAGTGGGGGTTTGTTGGGAGCAGCAATGGGTGGAAATTGGTTAAAGAATCAAATGGGTGGATTGAAAGATGCGGCTAATGCGATTCTTCATCCGTTCAGTAAAGCAACAGAGGTAGCTACTGTAAAGACAGGAGCGTTAAGTGCAGGTTTAACAAAATTATCAGCACTTGCTTCTGCACAGCCTGTTGCTGCTGCGGCGATGGCTGTTGCTTATATGGCTTTTGGAGATCAAATAAATCGAGTAGCCAAGCAAGGCATAGTTGGATTACTTGGGGGTTTAGATAAGTTAGGAAAGAAAGCCTATGACGCTACAGGTTTATGGCGACCTTTAAATTATGAATTAAAAGAAACGGTTAAACTTCAAGAGCAAGTTGTTAGACAGCAAAATCTATTTAAGCTTCCAGGTGGAAGAATTACATCAAGAAACAGAGCTTTTGGTATTAGACAGCAAGGAACACCAATAGAAGAAGAAGTAAGGATGAGGAATAGAGCTATAAACCAAAGGGCTGCTGAACATAGAGAAGCAAGAATGATTGCAGAGGGAAATGCTCCTATTTCCAGAGCAAGCAAACGAGCAATTAGATTAGACGCTGAATTTAAAAATTTACCAACTGTAAAAGCAGTCAGACAACTTCATGCTATTGAGAAGAAGAGGCTACTTATACATCAGAGAAATCTTAGAGCAACTGAAAAATTAACAATGATGGCAGAGGCAGTAGGTATGCCTGGTAGTACAGGCTTTACGGCTGCTCAGTATGGGCCTCAATCTGCTCCTTTAAATAGGATGCAAAGGTGGGGAATTGGAAAGGGAGCGAATCCAAAAGGCATGTTTGCTTCTCCTGGTGGAATAGGAGGAAGAGGTAAAGGGGCATTACAAAGTGGAATGATTGGTGGAGGTTTCCCCCTATTGTTTGGTCAATCTGGATTAGCTTCTGTTTTAGGTGGTATTGGTGGTGCTGCTGGTGGTGCGTTAAGCCCTGGATTTGGCTTCGCTGGTTCAATTGTTGCGACTGCTGCTGCACAAAAAATTCAAGAAATGATTGATTTTAGAAAGGCAGTTGACAAATTAAATGTATCTATACGAGCAACAGGTGGAACTTCAGTCTTTACGGCTGCTCAAGTAACTAAATTTGCTAAGTCTCTTGGTATGACCAAAGACGAAGCTTTGAATGCGTTAGCTGCTTTTCAACAATTTGAGGCATCGGCTCGCATTGCACTTACAACTGTATTTGGTTCGGAAGCAATATTTAATATGGCTGCTGGATTTAAAGATAATGCCTATTTGATTGGTCAAATGAATCAACTTAGTCAGATAACAAGTCTTGAACAGGCAAAAACAGCGTTAGAAGTATTAAAAACAAAAGGGTTAAGAGAGGCTGAAGTAGCAACTATTGAGTTATTAATCAAAAAGCAACAGGAATTAACAAGAGAACAAACTAAAAAAACAAGTGTAGGTTTTTGGGACAAGATGAATCCTTTTAGGGGAATGTTTGAATTTGGAGCAAAAAGAAAAGATGGAAGTATTGGGGCAATGAGTGTTGAAGAATTAAGACAAGCACGAACTGATAAATTTACAAAAGAAGATTTTCCTCGTTTATTAGCAGAAGCAAAAGAAAGATTAGAACTTCAACGACAATTTAATGATCAGTTAGAAAGAATGGCAATTATTAAGGCTCCAGAAGATGAACTAAGAAAATTATTAGATCCTTTACGTCAATTAGATTCGTTAGCAAAAAGTGTTGGTGAATCATTCAGTGAATCGTTTAAGGGAATAGTCAATGGTTCAATGACAGCGCAACAAGCGTTAGCAAATCTATTCCAAAGAACAGCAGATCATTTCTTAGACATGGCTGCACAGATAATTGCAAAACAAATACAGATGAAAATATTAGGAATAGGTTTGAACTTTATGACAGCAGGTAACACAGTACCATCGGGATCTTTTGGTTCAGGATCAGGGACGGTGGGATCGGGTTTTGGTTCTGCAATTGATACAAATATTGGTCGTCATATAGCAGGTCATTCAAGTATCCAACCAATGGCTTCGGGAGGCCCAGTATCAGGGGGTTCTCCTTACATTGTTGGAGAGAAAGGCCCAGAATTATTTGTTCCAGGTTCTAGCGGCAATATCGTTCCAAATCATGAAATGGGAGGAGCAAATATAGTTGTAAACGTAGATGCTTCTGGTTCGTCAGTAGAAGGAGATGGAGGGCAAGCTGAGCAACTTGGAAGTATGCTGGCAGCAGCAGTTCAAGCTGAAATAGCTAATCAGCAACGACCAGGAGGGCTTTTAGCTCGTAGATAATGGCAACCTTTCCTTCAATTACTCCTTCTTATGGAGCGAACCAAAGAAATAATCCTAAAACTCGTGTTAGTAGCATGGGGGATGGGTATGAGATCAGAGTAAACGTCGGCCTAAATCAGAGTCCAAAACAATGGAGTTTACGTTGGCAAAATATTAGTGAAACCGATGCAGATACAATTTCTATCTTCTTAGATAACAGAGCTTCAGATGGGGCAAGCTTTAATTGGACTCCTCCTGACACTACAACTTCTTATAAATGGGTATGCGATAGTTGGACAAAATCAATACCTTACCTAAATCGAGCTACTATAAGTGCAACATTCAGACAAGTTTTTGAAGCATGACCACTATCTATCTTAGATCCACAGAAGGATCTCCTTTGACTCATACAAAGGTTGACGCTAATTTTACAAATTTAAACAACGATAAATGCGGGACAACCACTGCGGTTGATGGTGAAACAAATACAGCACAAACTGGCAATGTAAAAACAACTACTGTTGTTTCAGCAGGTAATAAAAAGTATGGAACTATCACAATGGATGACGCATCCTTAGCTGCTCATACTGCTGTTTCTTTTTCTTTCACTAATACATCTATTGCTGCGACTGATCTTGTTGTCTTAAACCATGATTCAGGAGGAACTTTAGGCAACTATGCTTTAAATGCTAGGGCTGAAGATGGTTCTGCCTCTATTTCTATTACTAATCTTACTGCGGGTGCTTTGACGGATGCAGTTGTCTTACGTTTTGCTGTAATCAAAGCAACTGCTGGATAATGAATGGCATATACTGTTGTTAATTATTGGGTTACAGGTTATGCCGTAGGGGATAATCTGTTTGACTTACAAAAAACGCTGCAAGGAGTTGAGAATAAAACAATTGTTGAATTATTTGATTTTGAATTAAATGCGGTTCAACATGGAGAAACAACTGTTTATAGGTTTACAAATACAAAAAATGAATTAGGTAACAATATTGTTTGGCAAGAAAATACTTATACAGCAATACCAATGGAAGTATCAGGGTATGAAGCAACTGGTCAAGGGACATTGCCTCGACCTACTATTTCTGTCTCTAATTTACTTGGTACGTTTACAGCAATTCTTTCTTTATTGCCTGATGGATTAGAAGGATGCAAAGTAACAAGAACTCGCACATTAGCTAAATATTTAGACGCTGTTAATTTTAGTTCAGTTGGAACGTATGTTGATTCTGATTATTGGGCGAAAGAAAACGAAACTGATGGTAAACCTTACACATACAGTACAGATAATGATCCCGATCCAACAAGTTATTTTAGACCAAGAGATATTTACTTTATAGATCGAAAATCAATGGAAAACAGAGATGTTATTTCATACGAAATGTGTAGTGCATTTGACTTGGCTGGAGTAAGATTACCAAAACGACAGATATTGCCTGATGACTTCCCTGGAGTCGGTACGTTCAGTTATTAACTGGAAACATACAGCATTAGAAGCAGCAAAAGAAGCTTACCCGAAGGAATCTTGTGGGCTTTTATTATTAGTTAAAGGGAAAAAAATATATTGGCCTTGTCGAAATACTGCTAAATATCCAGAGCAAATGTTTCAAATTTGTCCAATTGATTATGCAAAAGCAGAAGAACGAGGAGAAATATTAGGTATTGTTCATAGTCATCCTATGAGTTCTCCTCATCCATCCGAAGCTGATAAAGTTGCTGCAAGCAAAGGCAAAATTCCTTGGTATATTGTTAGTCCTAAAATGGAAAAATGGAATACATACAATCCTTCTGGAGTTTATATTTCACCCTTATTATCAAGGCAATGGGTCTGGGCAGTGCAAGATTGTTGGACTCTTGCAAGAGATTGGTACAAGCAGGAAGGATTAGAGTTAAGAGATTGGGATAGACCAGACGATCCAGAGCAATTTTTAAAGGCTCCGATGTTTGACGGAGCGTATAAAGCAACAGGATTTCGGTTATTAAAAGATGAAAAATTAATAAAGGGTGATCTATTGTTAATGTCGATTAGATCGCCTGGTTTAAACCATTGTGCGGTGTATTTAGGAGATGGAAATGTATTGCATCATCTTCAAAATCGTTTGAGTTGTAGAGATTGCTATGGAGAGTGGTTACAATCATGTACAGGTAAACGATTAAGACATGAGAAAGGTCAAATTATATGGGGAACTGGCTGAATTTACAGGCAGGAAAGAGATTGTCGCAGATATAGCTGATGTCGCAGAAAGCGTAAGGATGTTAATGGCTAACTTTGAAGGATTAGATTGTCACATGGCAGAGAGAGAATATGTTGTATGTGTAGGAGATACATCAATAGGAGTTGATGAACTACACGATCCCATTGGGAAAGAAGAAATATTAATTACACCTGTTATCGCTGGAGCTGGAGGAAATACAGGGAAAATTATTCTAGGAATAGCTTTAATTGCTACTGCTATTTTTCTCCCTGGGGCAGCAGGGACTGCATTCGCAGGGATAAAAACTGCTGGTTTTGCTGAGGCTGGATGGGTTGCTACTACTTTGTTTAAAACTGGTGCTGCATTGGTTTTATATGGAGTAGCAGGGATGCTTGCTCCTGTTCCTAAAACACCTGAAGAGACGGAAGATCCGAGGAAATCGTTTAACTTTAGCGGCATCACCAATACAAATGCTGCTGGTGTTCCTGTTCCTATTGTTTTGGGACGTACAATAACAGGAAGCGTTGTTGTCAGCGCAGGTATTGACACTGTTCAGGTGGACGCATGACTACAACAATTATTGGTGCTGGTGGTGGAAAAGGTGGCGGTGGATCAGATAGAACACCTCGTACTGATAGAGATAGTTTAGATAGTAGAGAATTTGCAAACGTAACAGAAGTTATTGCAGAAGGAGAGATTGAAGGTCTAGCAAATGGTTTTCAGTCTGTTTTCTTTAACAATACAGCTTTGCAAAATGCTGATGGAACGTATAATTTCAAAGATGTCGATTTATATCACAGAGAAGGAACAGCTAATCAGACTCTTATTCCATTACAGTCTTCTGCTTCTGTTTTACGTCCAACAGTCGTTAATACTCCTGTTAAAAAGGATTTTCCAATTGTTAGGACTATTACAGATACAACAGTTGATGCGGTTAGGCTCGTTATTACGATTCCAGTTCTTCAAAAAATTAATAATAAGAATGGAGATACTTTAGGAACAAATGTTCGATTAAAAATAGAAATTAAATACAAAGATACAGTTGCAACTGATGGTGAATATCCTGAATTTGGTCCTTTTGAGAAATTTGATGACACGATTAGAGGTAGAACAGCCGATGCTTATAACAGACAATACGAAGTTCGATTCGATAGAGTAACATATCCGAGACATACTGTAGATTTAATAGTTACAAGAGTCACAGACGACAGTACTGATTCATTATTATCAAATGCTTTTAATTGGAGTTCATATACAACCGTTAAGTTTGACCCTCAAACATATCCAAATACAGCTCTAATTGGTGTAAGGCTTGATGCACAACAATTCAGTTCAATTCCTTCAAGAAAATATGATGTTAAAGGTTTAAAAGTTCAGATTCCGAAAGGAGTTACAGTTGATAGTGAAACAGGAAGAATAATTTATCCGACTAACTTTATATGGAGTGGAGAGTTGCAAGCTGCGACATGGACTTCATGTCCTTCTTGGTTATTATATGCGTTAATGTTAAATACTAGATTTGGTCTTGGTAGTCATTTTGATGCTTCGCAATTAGATAAATGGGCGTTTTTTCGTGCTAGTAAATATGCAAACAAAGAGATAACTTATAATATAAAAGAATGGAATAGCGAAGAAGACAGATATGACATCGTAGAGACAATTAAGGAGGCAAGATTTAGTTGTAACGCAACAATTAACTCAACGGATGAAGCGTATAACGTAATAAATCAACTTCTTTCTGTAATGAGAAGTCAAGGTTTCTGGGAAGATGGAAGTTTGACTATTGCTCAAGATGGCCCTTCTGATCCTGTTTATAACTTTAATCAAAGCAATGTAACGGAAGAAGGTTTTGCTTATACCAATGCAAGTAATAAAAACAAACCAACAGTTGTTGTTGTTGCTTACTTAGATTTAGTGTTAAAAGATAGAGCTTATGAGGTCGTAAAAGATACGGATGCGATTGCGAAGAGGGGAGTTATTAAAAAGAGTGTTACTGCTTTTGCATGTACAAGTAGAGGACAAGCCAATAGGTTAGGTAAATGGCTTTTATATGAAGAAAATAATAGTGAAGTTGTTGCTTTTACTTCTACTTTAGTTACTGCTCAATTAATAAAACCAGGACAAATAATTTCTATTGCCGATCCTGTCAAAGCAGGCGAAAGAAGGGCAGGGAGGATAAAATCTGCAACTATTAATTCAATCATTATTGATGATTTAGGAGCTGTAAGTAATGTTAAACTTAGCAATGCCCCTTCTCTAAGTGTTGTTTTACCTGATGGAACTTTAGATTCTGGACATACAATTACAAGTCTTGAATTAATTTATTGTGATGCTGATTATTGGGATGATGGCTATGTGATTGAAACAGGAAAAATTATTGTTGGGAGTAATTTTCAGGCTGTCCCCGAACCTAATAGTATCTGGATAATAGAGAGTTCGGATTTGTTAACTTCTCTTTGGAGAGTGATAGGAATTAAAGAAGAAAAGAATTTTTTATATACAGTTGAAGCTATTTCTCACAATCCTGCAAAATATAAATATATTGAAGCGGATGAACCATTAGTAAAGAGAGACATTACAAATTTAAATGTTTTACCTGATGCTCCGTCAGCACCCGAAATAGTAATTGTTGCAAGAGCAGATGGTTCAAGTGTTAGTGAAGTTCAATATGAAAGTAATGGTAGAATTGCAGTTAAGATTGCGTTTAGGTGGCAGGGAGTTGATGGAATAGATCGTTACAAAGTTAGATGGAGACATGAAGATGATAATTTTGTTACCGAGATTATAAATAATACGATTATTGAAATTTTAGATGTTAAAAGAGGAACTTATGTAATACAGGTTCAAAGTATTAGTGCTAGTGGTGTAGTTTTTAGTCTTCCTGTCGAGGGAACTCCTTACAGTGTTGTTGGCTTAACTGATGAACCAAGTGATATTACTAATTTAACGTTGATTCCTGTATCAGAGACTTTAGCAGTTTTGTCTTGGCAGGAAGTTTCTGATTTAGATGTTAGATTAGGTGGTCGAATTATTATTAGGCATGACCCTAGAAGTGCAGGAGCAAGTTGGCAAACAAGTAATAAAATTGTCGATGGTGTTTCAGGTGCTTCAACTCAAAAACAAGTTCCTTTATTAGCTGGAACGTATTTTGTTAAAGCACAAGATTATTTAGGCAATAGATCTCATAATGCAGCATCTTTTGTTACTTCATTACCTGAGTCAACAAAGCGATTAAACGTTAAAACATGGAGTGAAGAGACTGCTTTTAGTGGTGAAAAAATCAATAGTTCTTTGACTAAAGTAGGAGATAACTTAAAGTTAAAACCTAATCTTTATGTTCAATTAGGAGAAGTTTTACCTTCTGAGTCACCGGAAAATAAAAGAGAATATGCTGGATACTGTGAAAGGTTTTATTTTGATGGAGATGAACAGGCTGAATATGCTTTTACTACAACGTATGATTTTGGACATTCTGGTGTCCAATATGATGCAGTACTTAGAAAAGAGGTTATTAGTAATTCATTAAGTATTGCTGGCGCAGTTTGGGATTCACAAATTGGAAATTTTGATAGTGCTTCTGGTTTGTTTGATGGTGATGGTGTTGGAGACGAGGCAAATGTTGATTTGTATGTAAGAACAAGTTCAATTGCAGCGACAAGGACAGCCACTTACGCTCAAAGTGGTACGACAATCACAGTGACATGTACTGATCACGGTTTTGTTACTGGAGATTTAGTTGATTTAACGGTGACATCTGGTAATGGAGAAACGAATTCGTATGCTTTAACGGTTACAGCTTCAAATACTTTTACTTGTACATCTTTCGATCCATACGTTGTTGTTGATTATTGGGTCGGTGGTTACACAGAAGCAGATAGAGGTGGTCAAACAACAAGTGGTAATTGTACGATTTCACCACCTTGGGGTAAATGGGCAGAATTTGAAGCTGCAATTATTAGAGGAAGATCTGTTCAAGTTAAAGCTGTTATTACTTCTGCTGATCCTAATTATGAAGTTGTAATTGATAATCTTGGGGCGACTATAGATTTATTAGGTCGAACAGAAAGTGCTGTTGTTGCAAGTCAAGGAGAAGAAAGACAGTCAACTGGTGTTTATAACGTAACTTTTGATAAGGCTTTTTATGCTACTCCAGAAGTTCAAATTACGACAGTAACATCTAACTTCAATAAACATACAACAATATCAAACAGAACTAGAACAGGTTTTACAGCAACGATTAAAGATGGAACTACTTTATATGATACGGAATTTATGTACACTGTGACTGGTTACGGAAGAGCAATTTAAAACATGGCACAATTTACTCCTGGTTCATCTAATCCTTCAAACGATGCACGTTTACAAAACGTCAGTTTTCCTCAAGCAAGAAGTGATATAAACGCCAACCTTGAAGCATTACAAACTTTTAATAGTGGACCAAGCGCACCTGGAGCAAATGCTCCTTACATGCCGTGGCTTGATACTTCAACAACTCCTCCAACTTTAAAATTAAGGCATCCAACAAATGCTAATGATTGGATTTCAGTAGGAACGATTGACAGTGCTGCTGGTTTTGCTGTTAAAGGTTTAACAGCTATTGAAAATGGTGGTACGGGGGCAACAACGGTGGCAGGTGTTCAGGCAAATATATTTCCCAGTCAAAGTGGAAATGCAAATAAACAACTGACTACAGATGGTAATGGTGTTTTATCTTGGGCGTTAGGTTCTGTCTTTAATTCTTATACGTTTGATTACACAGGGAGTACACAGACTTGGACAAAACCAACAACAGGTAATTTAGCTTTGATCTTTATCTGGGGTGGCGGTGGTTCAGGTGCAACAAATGACGCTGGTAATGGTGATTCTGGCGGCGGTGGTGGTGGTTGTTGTTTTGGAATTTTTCCTCTTTCACAGTTAGGTTCAAGTGTTTCTATTACTATTGGTGCTGGTGGCTATCAAAGCAGTAATGATGAGCCAGGACAAGCAGGAGGGAATAGTACTTTTGGAGGGACTGGTGACAGCTTTTATCTAAAAGCCAACGGAGGAGAAGGTGGTGTTGAAACAGGTAGGGGAGGATATGGAGGACAAATTTATGATATGGGTTATGCCGATCCTGCTTATCCCACTATTGGTGGCTTTGCAGGTGGATCGGGAGGTGCTTGGCACTCAGGAGGTGTTGGAACTGGGTCTATTTTTGGTGGGGCAGGTGGATCAAATGGTAATACAGGTTCAGCAACTTATAGTTCAATGGGAGGAAGAGGAGGAAGAGGTGGTGGAGGAACTGGCACTAGCGGAGCAGGAGGAGATGGAACGACTTCGACTGGATCAGTCCCTGGTGGTGGTGGCGGTGGTCGAGCTAACAATGGAAGTCCGTATGGAGCAGGAGGTCATGGACAATGCAAAATCTATGTAATTTGATTTACACTGTTAAGAAAGCGTTAGTCCTATGGCAATAGCACCTGGAACGTATGACATGACGATCCAACGAAGATCGGATCACAGCGTGTCTGTCACTTTGAAAGATTCAAATAATGCTGCTGTAAATCTTTCGGGGTATTCAATTGCTTCTCAGATTTGGGACTCTGGACGTACCACTAAGGCTGCTGATGCTACTTGTGCAATAACAAGTGCAGCTAATGGGACATGGACTTGGACAGTGACAGATACTCAGACAGCAACCTTTACTGCTGATGAATATAAATATGATGTGTTATTAACTAATGGATCAGGACTGAAAGAATACTGGATAGAGGGTACTATTTATATGGATGAAGGATACACTGCATGACCACAGTAAATATCACAACCAATAAAAACACTGTAACTGTTGACGAAAGCAATAGTTCAGTCATAGAAGTGGCGACTCAAGGGCCGCAAGGATCTAGTTTTCCTTTAAGTGATGATAATAAGGTGAATAAGTCTATAATTTATTATGACAGTACTGCTGGAACCTATAAGGCTGACAGCACATGGACTACTAGCACAATTACCGACGGA
>Ga0163180_10001623_pt1 | contig 12788 bp, 21 predicted proteins | sample AtlANTMetagenome_2_FD_109647 | JGI IMG/M metagenome (GOLD analysis project Ga0163180, IMG submission 109647) | Marine eukaryotic phytoplankton communities from the Atlantic Ocean - Atlantic ANT 4 Metagenome | ecosystem: Environmental > Aquatic > Marine > Oceanic | place: North Atlantic Ocean...
ACAGGTGCAGGTGATACATTCTTAGCAGGATTAGTATTCTATTATATACAACTGGATTCTATGGAGGAAGCAATAAATTTTGCTAATAGATGTGCAGCAATTGCTGTTCAACACACTGGTACATATACTTTAACGATGGAGGATGTAGATGGTATCCTCAAATAATATACTATCTTATAATTGTTCTCATGACGCTGCTGTATGTTATTTAAAAGATGGTAAGATAGAATGGATGGTGGAAGAGGAGAGAGTCAGTAGAAAAAAACATGATTATAGACCTTACATAGCATTAATTGATAGTGTTAGAAAGATAGATGATATAGATTTAGCATTACATACTACATTACATCATACAGATGATCCTGAACTTGCTGATAATGTATTGAACTTTACATGTGATCTGATACAAAAGATAAAAGATAAACCTAATTTTATGGACTGTAGTGCTGAACATCACCTACATCATGCAGCACTAGGATTTTATAACTCTGGGTTTGAAGATGCAGCAGTGTTAGTTGTTGATGGTGCTGGTGCATATGTTGATGGTGGAGGGCATGAAGTAGAAACTATATACAAGGCATCATATCCTCATACATTTGATAAGGTACATCAGAGAGCAGTTCCTTGGTACAAGGGATCAACTTTAACTGACTATACTATTGGTATAGGATTTGTATACGCTGGTATCAGTGAGTATCTTGGATTCGGAACTCTTGAGTGTGGGAAACTAATGGGTCTCTCATCTTATGGTAAAGAAGATCCTAATATCAAATCATTCTTAGTTGATGGTGAGATTGATGAGAGTATGTGGGACAGAGATCCTTGTGGTGTTAAGTTCAAACCGTATGGTGATCTTGATCCTGCCAACTTAGCATGGAGATGTCAAAAAGATTTTGAAACATACATGATTGCACTGATTAAAAAAGCATTAAAGGTTAGTAATAATCTAGTATTGTCAGGAGGTTGTGCATTGAATTGTGTAGCAAACTATGAATACTTGAAACATTTACCTGAAGGTGCTAAACTGTATGTCGAACCAGTTTCTACTGACGCTGGAACTTCTGTTGGTCTAGCGATGTATGGTTGGAGACAACTAACTAAATCAACAGAAATATATCCATTAAAAAATTTGTATTGGGGATTAGAACATGAGATATTGCTTTGATATAGACGGTACTATATGTACACCTGGTACATGTGGTAAATGTGTCTATGAAGGTTCTATGCCAAAGAAAGATAGGATAGAAAGGATTAATAAATTATATGATGACGGTCATTATATAATGTACTTTACTGCTCGTGCTATGGGTAGATCTAGTATGCTTCCACATGATGAGGCAAAAGCAAAGGCAGAGGAGGTGTTGAAACCCCTCACTCTATTGCAACTAGATATATGGGGGTGTAAATATCATGAATTGATCATGGGCAAACCACATGCAGATCTTTTTATTGATGACAAAGCAATGAATGATGAGGACTTTTTTTAAATGAGAGAAACTAAACCAAAATTTGTACCTAAAGGATGGGGTTGGGAGAAATGGATCGCTAACTCAGAAGAATACTGTGGCAAGTTATTGTTTATTAAGAAGAACCACAGGTGCTCATGGCACTACCACATACTAAAAGATGAGACCTTCTATCTACAGTCAGGGAAGATTCATTTATTCTATGGTAAGACAGATAAATTAGAAGATGCAAAGACAATGATACTAGAACCAGGTGATAGTTTTCACTGTTGTAGAGAGACTAGGCATCAGATGGTAGCAATAGAAGATGCAGAACTATTTGAGTTCTCAACTCAACACTTTGATTCTGATTCCAACCGAGTTATACCTGGAGATATTCTTTAACTGTTTTAAATTTATAATCTTTGAGCCAATCCATGTCAGCTATGGTATAATATTGATACTTACCCTTTAGATGAGGTGGAAATGGGATTGGAATCAATTTCGACTGCGTTTTTGATGAAACTAGTTCAGCTACAGTGCCAATTGATGTTGGCTGCCCTGTGCCAAGATCGAATATGCCAGAACCAGCAGTGTTTGATAGTGCCACTGCCACAAGATCCCCAACCCATACATAATCCCGATATATCTCGTCACTCCCTTCAAATGGATGTATTTGACCAGTCACTGACTGCCATTGAAATTGACTGACTAGTGATGCCATTTCTTTTTTAGTGTGCTCACCCTCACCATATACATTAAAGTATCTAAACCCCTGTATGTGCACAAACCTTTCAATGTTATCTAATACCCAGTAATCTACTGTTGCTTTGGATAATGCATAGTAGTTCAAAGGATTTATAATGCCTCGTTGATTACCATAGACAGATGCTGAACTTGCATACTTAACAGGGATACCATATTCTATTGCCTTCTCGAATAATTTAATACTGAAATCTATATTATATTTGTACACCATCTCAAGGTTCTTGTTGGTTGTAGATGACAATGCACCCTGATGGATGATCATATCTATTTTGTCCCAACTTCTGAAGTTATCTAATAAATCAAAACAATTCTCTAAATCAACCTCAACCACACCATCAAGAGAACTCTTGAAGTGTTTACCAATGAAACCATCAGATCCTGTGAGAATATACATGCTAAAATCTTTACTGTATATATTCTACCACAGATAAATACTAAAAAACAGTGCTTAGAACCGTGATAGGAAGACTTGCATCGCTGAAAACTACACTACAACTAGGTACTGTTACCAATACCTTGTTGTTTACAGCAACAGAAATGGTAACAGTTAATGTATCGGCAGCGAATCAGACGGAGGATAAATTAAATCACTCAGTTGCTATTTCTGGTGATAAATCTATTGCAACCTTTGGGATTACTAATGGGGGAACAGGATATTCAAATGGATCCAACATTGTACTCATTGGAGGTAATGGTACAGGAGCACTTGCTAATATTACAACAACCGATGGTGTTATAACAGGAGTAGAACTTCCTGTTGATGGAGCAGGATATGATATTGGTGATGTTCTTTCAGTAACAAATGCAAATGCAGATGGAGTTGCCACACTAACTGGTGTTAACAATGAAGGTGATGGTTACCCTGCTGGTACTACCACTGATGTTGCTACTACTAGTAATGGATCAGGTACAGGATTGACTGTTGATATTACTGTTACTAATGGTAAGATTCAAAGTGCTACTATCAATCAAGATGGAGAAGGATATGCAGTCAACGAAATCATATCTATCAGTGGTGGTGATGGTTTTGGATCTGTAAGTGTTGCAACTATTCATGGTAACAGTGGACAAATTACAGTTCAAGATTCTACAGGTAACAAAGAGTCTGATTTTATTGCATATGGTATTCCACTGGAGGTAGGTGGCAATGCAATGTATGATGACATTACATTGAAGGCAGGAGATGCAGTATATGTTTCATCATCTGAACCTGGTGTAAGTTTTACTATTATTTCTAGTAAAGCATACGGTAATGTTAATGCTGATGTTCAGGCAAATTTAGGTAGAGGTAATTCATTTATTAGTAGTACTGCATTCCCTCAGATCAATGACAATGTAGGATTAGTTACTGCTAAGTATGATGGTGTTGCAACCATTCATGTATCAAATAGAAATTCTGATGAGGTTGCTGCAGTTTCTGTTGGTATTGCTTCAGGAGATATCAGTACCTTTAGTGTTGCTGATTACTTTGTTTTTGGATTAAGATTAGATCCATTACAAGATTTAAAGATAGACAATATAGGTATTGCTAGTGGTCAAACTCTAGTTACTAGAGCATCAAGGACTGATGTATCATTTGCTGCATATACTATGCCAATTGATCTTCAGTTTGCTGGTGTAGGAACCGATGGAAGTGTTAATACTATTGGAGTCATCACTGCTACAGCATTTGCTGGTGATGGATCTGCCATCACTGGTGTAATTGCTGCTGGATCTGGTGTTAGTATCACTAGTGCTGGAAGTCAGGTTGGTGTTGCTGCTACCATAGATTTTGGATCAGAGTTTAACATCACTACAGTATCTGCAGGTGTTGCTACTATTACTGCTGGTACAATTGGACTAGCACAGACTGCAAACTTTGCTACCACTGCTGGCACTGCTGATGTAGCAACAGAGGCACAGTCTCTTGCTGTAGGTGTTGCTGTAACTCTTGCTAATGTAGCGTTGTCAGCAAACCAGTGTACAGGTAACTCTGCTACTGCTTCCATTGCATCTGGTATTACAAGTAATTTTGATATCACTACTAACAATCCAATCAGAACATCTGACAAGTATTATGGTGATGGATCTCAATTAGAAGGTATCGTTGCAACTGGAACTGGTATTGGTATAAAAAATAATGGAAGTAATGTAGGAACAGCGTCAACAATTAATTTCACTACAAGTATTGATGTCACAACAACATCTTCTGGCATTACAACTATCAGCGTACAGAAGGTTCCACATGCTGACATCTGTGGTGTTGCTACTTACGCTAATCTTGCTGGTGTTGCTACCTATGCAACTAACGCAGGAATCGCTTCACAGGCAATCAATTCTACTTTTGCTAACACTTCATCATTCTCAACACTAACAGGTGCTGCAGAGACCTCTAAGAGTCTTTACACAGAACATAAAGGACCATTCTTACCTCTACCTGTTACTATTGGTACTAAGACTACCAACCATAGGTATCATGGAATTGGATCTGATAGATCAGTCAATATTCAAGGATACGAATCACCTTATCTAAGATTTGAAGTTGGACAGACATATAGATTTGAAAATGCTGCACAGCAATCAAATTATCCTCTTAGATTTTATACATCAGCATCAGGTGATCCAGTAGGTTATGGTAGTACCACACCTGCTGAGATGACACAGGATGTTACTGAGACTGGATCTTATACTGAAATTACTATTACTGAGTTCACACCATCACTATTCTGGTATGGTATGGGTGTTGGTTCTAGTATGGGCAGTATGGGTAACTCCATTCAGGTCTTTAACTCTGAGATGAATAGAGTCCTTAAGGTAGGAGAGTATAAGAATACTGCAGGACTTAAGACATGTACACACACTCAGATGTTTGAGGGTCGTGCTACTGCATGGTACATGAACACTAACTTAGGTGTAGGTAACAGCGACTATGTACCTGGCGATAGATCATTTAATGTTAGTTCTATTGAACAAGCATCCACAGGTGTATATACAATCAACTTCGCAGATGAAATGAACGATAGTAACTATGCTGTAGTCATTAATGGTAGAGGTACTAACAACTTCCCAGGTGGTTTGGTTAGGGGAACAGTATATGATAGGACAACAACAGGATTTGGTGTTACAATATATAACGGCATCCCTGCTCCAGAAGACCTAAGAGATGTTAATATAGTGGTGTATGGAGGTCAAGACGGAGAACCTGCATTCCTATAAATAATTTTTTTCATTGATCTATGTCACAGTTCACAATATATTCTATGAATGGTTGCAATTATTGTGACAAGGTAAAACAACTAATGCAGTTGACAAATCAGCAGTATGTAGTGTATACTCTAGACGAACACTTCACTATTGAAGAGTTTAATGGAGAGTTCGACACCTATCAATTTCCACAAGTAGTAGCAGATCTTCCTAAGGGAGAGAGGTTACATATTGGTGGTGCTTCAGAGGTGGCGGTGTACTTTAAAGAAAATAATCTTGCTAACTAAATAAAATTAATTAGCATGGAGGGGCAGTTTTAAATTAGTAAACAAACCCTTATGGAGTAAGAAAATGTTAGCAACATCTTTAGTTATCGGATCGTTCATTGTTTTCATAACAGCGATTGTGTCAGGCATGCTAGGATGGGTACTAAGAGAGTACATGATGTACCATCATGATAGACCTACTATAAATGCTCCTACACATCCAGAAATGTACGATGAGAATGGAAATATTATTCCAGACTCTGTGATCGCTTTTAGATTTGATCCTACACTGGATGAAGATGACGACAACGATTAATTTAATTCATTATCATGGCAAAATTACCACCAAAACCTCTTGTTAGCGAAGTATTAACTGCTGTTAATAATGCTAAGACTAAACAAAAAAAGATAGAGGTGCTTCAGGAGTACGACTCTAAAGCAATAAGATCTATACTCATCTGGAATTTTGATGAGAGTATCAAGAGTGCTGTACCAGAGGGTGAAGTACCATATGAACCAAATCCCTCTCCAACAATAGAATCTCAAAGCAAGCTTGCATCTGAGTACAGAACATTGTATAATTTTATTGAAGGAGGCAACTACGAGATTAACAATACTCGTAGAGAAGTCTTGTTCATTCAACTGCTTGAGGCATTACATCCTGACGAAGCAGAAATAGTTTGTTTAGCAAAGGACAAAAAACTTGGCAAAAGATACAAATGCAGCTTCCCAGTCGTTAAAGAAGCCTACCCCGATATCGTCTGGGGCAACAGGGTCTAAAGTCTGGACTGCCGAAGATAAAAAATCAGCAAAAGAAGAATATTGGATTAATATCCATGACATAGATTGTGTTCTAGACAAAGCAGACCAAACAAATTTACCTACAAATTCTTTTATTGTAGATTATACTGTGGACAATTCTGATAAAACTTATCATGATATTGTCATTGCTGCTAAAAAAGTAGATATATTTAATTTCTATTGGGACAAACTAAAAGGTGGTCTCAAAGACATTAGATATACAAAAGGTAATGTTAGACCTAATCTATGGGGTAATACTCCTGCACCAACTAAAAAGAAAAAAAGAAAAGAATGACAAAGATCCTTGTTACTGGTCATAAGGGATTCATAGGCAGTTATGTTTTCAATCACCTTAGACATGATGCAGGTTATGGTTACTTAGTTGATGGTATGGATTTCCCCGATGATGTCGGGGATTTTCAGTCTGAGATCAGCATGTTTGATAAACCATATGATTACATCATCCATCTAGCAGCGTTTGCTGCTATTAGAGACAGTGTAGACAATCCAGAAAAGTTTTGGGAAAACAATGTAGAGAAATCTAAACCTATTTTTGATTATTGTAAGAGGTACAACACTAGGTTACTATATGCTAGTTCAGCACAAGTAGAAGAGTGGTGGCAAAATCCTTATGGTATTACTAAGAAGGTTAATGAACTACAAGCACCACCTAATAGTGTGGGTATGAGATTTCAAACTGTGTATGGTGAGAACAGTAGACCTGATATGTTATTCAGAATGTTGCAAGATAATACTGTCAAATATGTTACTAATCATAAGAGAGACTGGATCCATGTTAAGGATGTTGCTAGGGCAATCTGTTATCTAATGTCTAGTACATATACTGGGCATATAGATGTTGGAACAGGTGAGACTACAACAGTTAAGGAACTAGCAGAAGGGTTTGGGTACATGAACCTACCAGTCAAGGAGCACACACCAGGTGAGAGAGATGTTACCTGTGCTGACACTACTGCATTGCGTGGGTTGGGTTGGTTCCCAAGAGAAAAAGTTTTGGAATGTATCCCTGAGGGAAAACCGAACTCTTATTTCAGATAATCGGGAAAAAAATCTCGGCAAATTTTTTGACCTGTAGGGTTCACTTTACCTTTTGTTACAAAACTGCTATTATACATAGTAATGTGTTATAATACACACATCGTTCAACCCAGAGGGGTCGCAAGTAAGCCAACTCGGAACGGATTTCGTTCATCCAATGCACAGTTTAGCACTGCTAGTCCTATTATTCGCTGATCATGACGCTACCCATTGGGAAATGTCATGTGACGAGTGGAACAGGAATAGAATGGAGATTCTAAGTGATGTAAATCACACTGCTGATGCCAAGGAGTATCTTATAGATTACTTCAAGACAAAAGTACCAGAACCTCATCTCTGCGAAACATGGAACATTGGACGCAAAAGCTGACTGAAGGAACGGCATTAAACCGCCCATTACTTTAGGAGAAACCAAATGGCACAAGTCACTTATCGTGGTGTTAAGTACGACACCAACAACAAACAGTCTCAGCAAAAAAAAGAGGTCGAACTAACTTATCGTGGTATTGCTCACGCTGCTACCGTCGCTAAGTAGTGTTAATTACAGCAGAGATAATGGTAGCATCTGCTATCTTTCTCACTCTAATTTACGCTGAGGCTAGACTTTTATACAGAAGGGGTTGAACCCCTTCTTTTTTTATGCTACAATAACCAAAAAGGAAATCTTATGGCACTACATATGAGAGAACAAATGCTAAGAGCACTCTTAGCACATGCTCAAGGCGATATTGCCAAACATAAGGCAAATGTCGAAATTTACCTAGAACACCCTGCAGGTGTTGGTGAACATACTGATATATTAGAGTCTATTGAGAAAGAATTGGATATTATCGCAAAATATCAAGATCAGATTGATATCATCAACAAATACTTTAGATCACCCTCTGATAGAACTTTAAATGAATAAGGGTAAGTTAAAAATACTCATTAGAGCATTGAAAGAAATCCAAGAAGAATTGGAGTCAGAAATTTATTCTGATACTGAAGCATATATTGCATCTGAAGTACCAGATGCACCATCATCATTTACAACACTTTCTGATAATGATGATGCAATAGCACATCATGTTGCTGCTCCTCTTGATGATGTTGAAGAACTCTGGGATGACTCTGAAGAATAATATTCATTCTTGCACAATCTCCGCATATGGTGATTGGAGGATGTCTGATGAATCACAAATAATCGATTTGGGTGATATTGAGCATCTTTTGACTAAAAAACGATTAAAGATGATAAATCATGATCGTATTGGTTGGAAGGGAATGCATTTTCCAAGAGAGGAATTTTTCAAAACTTTAGATCGTAAAAGATACGATGATTGTGATATCGTTTATCCTTGCATTTTAGTAGAAAATGCTGCAAATCCATATAACAAAAAATACAGAATGATCGATGGAAAGCACAGAATTGCCAAAATGAGGCAAATGGGCATCCATAGAAGCTTGTTTTATGTGCTGCAACCTGCTAAAATAGAGAGGTATCTGAAACCTAAATTATGAAAACTATTCTTGAGCGATTCCCATATCGATATGTTGAGTCAGGTGTTATTGAGCACAATGGTAAACCAGACTATCGTATTCAGAAATTTAATGAATACTCACGAAGATATAACGATATGTACCTTCTTGACAATAGTATTCAATTAGATTATGCTCTAGAAGATTTCGAGTATACTAAATGGTTAGATCCTGATGGTGTACCATGTTATGTAAAGGACTGTGCATCATGATTTCTCCAATCAATCCTAATAGTCAAACTCTTCGACAACAAGTGCTTTTGATCTTGTTGTCTAAATATGGTAGTAATACCTATCTCAATCGAGCAATCTACGAGTGTGCTGACGATTGGTGTAGTAAACAGGTAACAGCGAACGGTGTGTTAAAGCATTTCGAGGCATATAGAGGGAGTTATGAAACTAAAGGAAACAATCAAGTTGGTGAAAAAGGCACTTAAACATCCTGAGATGTATAATGAAGAAGAACTTCATTATCTCCGTCAGGCAAGGAGAGATGCTAAAGCAAAACTTAAAGTGAAACAACTGAGAAAACTACAGAATGACAGTCAAACTAATTCAGATAACACCAAATCCTGAGGAGCAAATAGCATATATTGCTAGAGTTTCTAATCCAAACAATCAGGATAATCCAGATTATGCTAAATTGCTTGGTTATTGTATCAAGCATCAGCATTGGTCTATATTTGAACAAGCATTTATGACACTAGAGATCGAGACCACTAGAGGTCTTGCTGCTCAGATATTGCGTCATAGATCATTCACCTTTCAAGAATTTTCTCAGCGTTATGCTGATACTTCTCTAGTGACAAAGGGTAATATACCTTTGCCAGAACTAAGAAGGCAGGATAAAAAGAATCGTCAAAACTCTACTAATGATCTTGATCCAGATAAGGTAAAAATGTTGGAGAAAGAAATTAGACAACATTTTACTGATGCCCAAGATCTCTATCGTTATATGATAGATATGGGTGTTGCTAAAGAATGTGCCAGATTTGTATTACCACTTGCTGTACCCACTAGACTTTATATGTCTGGTAGCGTAAGATCATGGATACATTATATTGATCTTAGATCTGCTCATGGTACTCAGAAGGAACATAAAGATATTGCAGAACAGTGTAGAGATATATTTAAGGTACAATTGCCGACAGTATCTGAAGCTCTTGGTTGGGTATGACCAAGGTAACTCGTTTTACCAGTGCTCCTCCTCAATCACCTTACGCTCCTGTATGGGATTATTGTATTGCTGAGAAGGAGACTAATATTGATGTAGAAGAACTTGCTAAAGTTATATTATATAAAGAGAGTAAAATTAAAGATCAATATACCGAAGATTTAGATGATGGTGACACTGGTTTAGGTCTAGATAGTTTGACTGCTAGATTTAATTACTTTAATGTGCTAAAATGGAACAGTCCTGTATGTAAGAATCTTCATAAAGAAATTAAATTCTTACATAACGAGTATGTAAGAAATACTGTTGGTGATCTTAGTGACCATTCATTTTTTAAAGAGGGTGGATCATTGAAGGTTAGATGTTGGGCAAATGTGATGCGAAAGGGTCAACAGATCAAAAAACATTCTCATTCAAGTTACCCTCATTGTTATCTTAGTGGACATTTTACTGTTCAGTGTGATAATACTTCAACGATATACTATCATCCTTATAATGAAGAACTATGTTCTTTAAAAAATTTTCCCAACAGTATGACATTATTTCCAACATGGATTCCTCATAGCACCACTATGCATGAATCAGATGTTCCTCGTATTACGATTGCATTTGATATACTGTTGCATAATAAACCGAACAGTGAGGGAGAGTTAGTCACTCTCTAAATAACTATCCTATGTAAACTTTTATGGCTACCTATCCTGTTATCAACAAAGAAACTGGCGAACAGAAAGAAGTTGCAATGAGCATCACAGAGTGGTCTAAGTGGTGTGATGACAATCCTGATTGGCAAAGAGACTGGTCTGACCCATCAACAATGCCTGGTGTAGGAGAAGTTGGTGAGTGGAAAGATAAACTTAGAAAGACCAAACCTGGTTGGAATGAGATCTTAGGAAGAGCTCAAAAAACTGGTCAAAATCGCCAAAAACTTACTTTAGACTGATATGCCACGCAAAAGAAAAAATTCTTCGACAGTTGCTGGAATTGGCATGACTGCCAAACAGATGAAAAGAAAGAAACCTATCAGTAGCACTTTCTTAAATGACATTCAACCTCTAACGGAGAATCAAACAAAGTTTTTTAATGATTATAAGGAAGAAAAAAATCTCTTTGCTTATGGTTGTGCTGGTACTGGTAAGACCTTTATAGCGATCTACAATGCTCTTAAACAAGTATTGGATGATACGACACCATATGAGAAGATTTACATCGTCAGGTCTCTTGTGGCTACCAGAGAGATAGGTTTCTTACCTGGTGATCATGAAGATAAAGCATTCTTATATCAGATACCATATAAGAATATGGTGAAATACATGTTTGAGATGAATAGTGATGCAGACTTCGAGATGTTATATGCTAACCTCAAGGCACAGGAGACTATTTCCTTCTGGAGTACCTCTTTTATAAGAGGAACTACACTTGATAATTGTATTGTTATAGTTGATGAATGTCAAAACTTGAATTTTCATGAATTAGATAGTATAATAACAAGAGTTGGAGAAGATACCAAAATCATGTTCTGTGGTGACGCTACTCAAAGTGACCTCACCAGAGATAAAGAGAGAAATGGTATTATAGATTTTATGGGTATCTTACAACAGATGCCCTCATTCTCTTGTATTGAATTTGGTCTTGAGGATATAGTCCGTTCTGGATTATGTAAAGAGTATCTAACTACGAAACACGCTATGTCTATTTAATGTTTAATCATGTACCTGCAATTCTCTCTCCACTAGAGAGAGAAACTATTGATGGTGTTAGATTTTATAAAGTTCCCGATCAGGATGAATTTTTAAAATTAGTATCAATCACTTCAGTAACTTCTTTCTGGAGTAGAGCAAAGTTTGCAAAGTGGAGAAAAAAGGTTGGTGAGGAGAAAGCTAACGAGATTACTCGTAAAGCAACTGCTCGTGGAACTGACATGCACACTCTCACTGAGCATTACTTATTGAATGCAGAACTTCCTAAAGTTGCACCTATGGGAGATATGTTGTTTAAGATTGCTAAACCCACTCTCAACAATATTGATAACATACATGCTTTAGAGGGATCTCTTTATAGTAAAGAGTTAGGTGTTGCTGGTACAGTTGATTGTATTGCAGAGTATAATGGAGAACTATCAATCATTGACTTTAAGACTTCTAAAGCACCTAAACCAAGAGAATGGATTGATGGATATTTTGTACAGGCAGCAGCATATGCTTGTATGTACTATGAACTAACTGGCATTGCTGTTAAAAAACTTGTTATAATCATGGCATGTGAAGACGGTGATTGTGTTGTATATGAAGAATATGATAAGATGAAATATATGAGACTACTCGTAACTTACATAGAAAACTTTTTAACTAATCAACTACAATTACATGGACAATGAATTCACAACAGCACTTAATAAGAAATTTATGAACTCTGCTAAATTTGCAGTAGAGATCGAAAAACTTGTTAAAAAAGAAAAAATTAATTATATTGATGCAATCATACTATTTTGTGATGAGAATAGTATTGAATTGGATTCAATTACTAAATTAATTTCTAAACCTTTGAAAGAAAAAATCAAATGGGATGCTCAACA
>Ga0163180_10001624_pt1 | contig 12788 bp, 12 predicted proteins | sample AtlANTMetagenome_2_FD_109647 | JGI IMG/M metagenome (GOLD analysis project Ga0163180, IMG submission 109647) | Marine eukaryotic phytoplankton communities from the Atlantic Ocean - Atlantic ANT 4 Metagenome | ecosystem: Environmental > Aquatic > Marine > Oceanic | place: North Atlantic Ocean...
GATCATCCACGCCTTTGATGTGCTTATGATGCAAGATACGACGACTAGCAGTCCTGCTCCGGCGTATAAGTTTGGCGGTGCGGCTGCAACGCCAGGCATCGACATCCAAATCTCGGTCGATAATCCGTGGGCACCCGAAGACAAAACGCAAAACGACGTTGAGTTGCACGTTTATAACTTCGACGACACGCTCCAGAGATTTAGCTTGGCCGCAGCAGCAGCCACGCAGGATATGACCCCGGCCTTCAGTGGAGGTAACAACGACGGAGTTGCGATCACAAAGAACGACCTTGCTATCCCGATTCACCAGGGCGCTCGTGTTCGCTTTACGGTGACAATCCCAAGGTACACATCGGCAACTACAACAGAGTACGCAAAGTGGACAGCGACGCCATGGTCATCGTTTGCGCCTAGCTTTGTCCTTACGCTTCTGGAGCCTTTGACCAATGCCTAAAATCGGATTTAAAAGGCTTGCTAAAGGCGTAGCGTTATTAACTAACCATATTCACAGTCAGATCGCTTCCGGCTTGAGTAGGTTAACAAGCACAGGTGTGGCGCAGGATAACCTTGAGCGTGGATATGGAACGTTTCGGCTAAATCTATCTATTCCGTGGATGCCAGCACAGGACAGTTCTGGCACGATTGGAACCGGTAAGATGGCCGTGCCGTTTACGCTGCCACCCTTACAGGAGCACTGGTCAGGCACTGGCAGCGCTGGACCCACAACCCCTCAAGTGGTGCTCGAAGAAGTCTGTTTTAGTTTCGATCAAAGAGCAGAGGCTGCTGCCCTTACACAGTATTACAGTCATGCTGGAACGGTTGCACAAGAAGGCGAACTTGATTTTAACGAAACAGACAAACTAGACTTGAAGGTTTCTATATTTTCAAAAGAAATGCAGGTCTGGGCAGGATCAGCAGCAACATCGCTCACCAGTCTTGAATATTCCCTGGATTTGCCGGGGGTTGAGTCGTTTGGCGCAGAAAAGTTTCGTTTAAATCCGATGAGCCAGAGCGATCTGGAAACCGTTATAGATCCCTATCGAACCTATATGCTTGAGGTTTCATTTCCAAAACTGACCTCAAAGTTGGCTCCTTCTCTTCAGGTTTGCAGTGTTGTTGTGTCTATGAGGTTTCGCCATGAGATGATTGCCCGAGATGGTGCTAGCACGCAGAACATCCCGACAGGTCACAACGGTGCATTGAATACAAGCGCTGTAACGATCACTACTCCAGGGGCAACAGCGACGATCGAGGCTGATGCTAGTGATGGTGCAAACACCGCCATGGAGAAGATTGACGGAGTGTTCCGCAGCAAGTTGAATGCTGGGTATGACGAGAAGAGTAAGCGCCGAGATGCTGAGCGGGTCTTGGATAACGCTACCTATGAAGTTATTGCGGTGCCTATGTTTGGCAACCGTGAGTCTGTTCTGGGGGGCAGCGCCTTTTCTGCCGATCTTCCGTACATTGGATCAGCGCCATATACGGGCGTAGCTAGCGACAGGCGTATTATTCCGCTGCACTTCCCGATGACCGTTCACCATGTCATCGCTTGCGTTAACTACACTCGAACTGTTGATGGAGCGACACGAAGGCCGACCACTGCTACATTAGCAAATAAAATTGGGGTTGGGGTAGGCTCAGGGTTACGCTCGGATGACCGTTCTTATCGACAGGTTGCATACGCTCAATGGATAGGCAACACAGGTGCAAGCGCCTATAAGATCGATCAGATCGGCGCAGATGCGGGCACTGGTCATCAATGGGACATTCTTACTGTACCCTTAACGTATGTGAGCGGTGCTGAATCGAGCAAAGGCTACCCTGGACTGAGTTCTTTGAGTTCTATTAATCAGGGAAATCCGTACTTCGCTGGCCAAACAGATAGCAATCTATCTGCAAGGTCTAACACGAGTTTAACACTAGGCGGTTCAGCGGCGGCTAATTTTGGACGAGAGCAGTTCTTAGAAGTCCGGTGGAATATTGATGATTCTACGGGTATGAATAACACCGGTAATTTCAGCAACAACGAGACGATTGTTGGCCACGGTGGTCACTGGGTATTTATTATCGGCAAAAAGCATTTAGCGTGAGGTTGTTATGGCGGCAAGCAGGATAGAGGACGACTTTGAAAGAGAACGTCAGGGTACTAGGCGTCGAGGCGAACGAGCAATCGACGTAGCCAAGCAGCGTGCCCGTGCCGTCCAAGACATTGAAGGGGCTGAGTACACAGCGGCGCAACAGCAGATTGGCGGTGTTCGCCGTCGTACTGGGCAGGCAGTCGCAGGTGCTTTCGATCCGTTTCAGCAGCAAGGCGGTGGCCAATTTGCTGCACTTGGTCAGGTTGCCGCTGATCGAGGTGCCCAAGAAGGCATGATTGAGGCAGATGCTACTCGGCGCATCGCTCAGGCCAGAGTTAAGGGCCAAGAGGCTGAACTGGAAGCACTCAAGTTTGCTCAACAGGCAACGCCGAGCGCAAGGCAGGAGTTTCTGGACCTTCAGAAGGACATCAATCAGTTTATCGAACTCGACAGGGGCGATGAAGCAAATGCTGATTACATCATGCAAATTGCGAACACTGCGATGTCCGATGATGTTTACGCTCAACTTGTTGGAATAGCCCGTAAGTATAACAAAAACGTAGAAGGTGTAGATAGCGAGCGCTACCAAAAGACGTTTACGAAAGGTTATATACGACAAGACACGGGTGAGCGGATTGATATTGAGGACCTTGAATAATGGGCAGGGTAATCGACGACGGTGGAGTATTCGCCCCTCGGCTTGAGTTGAAGCGCATCCAGCAGGGGCGCATCCCTTTCCGTGAGCGACTGGCTGAAAGATACCTGTCACCTACAGGTGTAGCCCAGACCATGAAGAACGTGGGGCAGATCGCCTCACTGCTCGGGGAGATTGAGTTCGACCCGATGAAGCAGAAGACTGGGCAGGACGCAGCAAAGTCCGTGGCGCAGCAGCGCATCGGAGGCGAACTACCAGAAGGCATGACACGGGTAGGTATGGCCACCGGACAAGGTGCTCCAACCTCGACCACCACTCCAGAGCGACCGTTACCTGAAGGCATGAGCCGGGTTGGGGTTGTTGAGGGTCAGGGGGCTCCGTTTGCCGAGCGAGTAGGGGCACAAGTAGGCAGAGGCGAACCCACCCAAGTTGCCACAACAGATCCTAAAACCAGAGAGATTTCAGAAGTAGCAACCATTGTCTCTGAGAAGATGAGGGATGCAGGTCGCCCTGGCCTGCCGAGGATCGAGCAGGACCCGAAAGCAACCCAAGAAACATACCAGCTTCAGATGGAACTGGTTGCGTCCGGTGATCTTAGCCCTGAAGAGTGGGCTACTGGTCCGGGTATCCTTGGCCGCAGAACAAAAAGAGCGATGGCCCGGAGGGATGCAAGAACTCAGCGACCACAGAATCTGACAGGCTTGCCTACTGCTGCCGCTGCAAGACCCGGTGAAATGCCCGCAGAACCTTACGTTCCGAGTGCGGTGACGCCTGCTACTCCTCGTGCCCCGAGTGTTGCCGTTCCAGCAGAGGTTGTTGCTGCTGCTCCTGTGCCCCAGGCTATGGAGCCAGAGCCCTACGTCCCAACTGATCGTCCTGCTGCACCTGCTGCTGCCCCTGTCGCCGCCCCTGTTGCTCCCGCTGCCGCACCTGCCGCCCCGGCGATGACGTTGAAGCAGAGAGTACAAAAGGTTCTCGACGACATCTCAGCACCCACTTACGAGGGACAGCAGAACGCACTGCGGGCCATGGCGATGCAGGCAGATACCGCCGAGGCTCAGTCTGCAATTATGAACGCTTTGTCGGAAGTGAGGATTCCCTCCAGGGGCCTTGCCGACCTGTTTAGGCCCCAGAGTCGCAGAGCTGCTTTCCGTGAGGAGATTAGGCGTTTGTTTCCAGGCGTTAAGAAGCCGCCAGCGCCCATGACCGAGAAAGAGCGCCTTGGTTTAGAGACGCAGCAAAAGCGTCTTGAGATAACCGAAAAGCAGTTAGAGGCAGCCGAGGAGCGGCGTGCTGACGAAAAGGAAGCCCGCAAGCGTGAAGCCGACGAGAAAAAGCAAAAGAGCAAAACAGGTAAGAGTCGAGGTGCGCTTCGTGCCGGACGTGGCACAGGCAAGGGCAGAAGGCGCATAGACAAAATTCTTGAGAGAGAGTTGACAGAAAACAACAAGCAACTCGGCAAGAAAAACCCGACCACGGCTCAGTACAGTCAGAATATAGGAAGAGCTAAGTCTGATCTGAGGTCTTTGCGATCGCAAGAAAAGAAACTGCAAACTCCGTTGCGGAAAAACTTTGGAAAGTACCCGGAAAAGAAAAAGGGTGAACGGCCCTACCAACTTGAAAAGCGCGTAGATAATTACAGCAAAAGAGTAACAGAATGGAAAGACGCCGACGAGAAACGCAAAGAGCAACTCGAAGCTGTTCAGGGTAAAATCAAAGACTACGACGGCATGGTGAAAGGGTACGAGACAGGCATCCAAGACGTCCAAGCAAACTTCAAGCGTCAAAAACTCTACCAGACGGCTTTGAGCAGGTTGCAAGTTAGAGGCCAGCGCATGACCGTAGAAAAATACGAAGACTACGCTGATCGCCTTCTTTCAATCAACATGAGCGATCAGACCAACGAAGAGAGAATCAAGAGTTTCCGGGTCGTTCTGGACGAACTTGCCGGCAAGAAGCCAGAGGCCCAGAAGCCGAGACAGGGTGGCGACGAGGGCACTAAGAACAGAAACCTAACGACACTTCAGAGGCAACTGTCGAGTATCGAAGACGATATTAAAACGTCTAAGTTCACGGTCACGGTCGACCCAGCACAAGATAGTATGGGCAGGCAAGGAGTGACCGTTGAGGGTAACATTAGTCAAGAACTTAAAAGTAAAATTATTCGGGCCGTTCGTGGTGGCCGATACCTTGGAAATAAAATCATTACGCTACCTGTAGGTGGCAACTAGGCGATGGCTCTTAAGTTCGGAGAAGTAACTCTTACTGAGCCGGAGGCGCTACGAGACGAGCCTCCGCTCGAAGAGGAACAAGGAGGTGGAACTCCTGAACCTGAGTTGCCCGCTGTGGTTGAGGAGGCTCCTCCAGATCCTGGCCCTGAGCCCAGAGCAACGGATCGCCCGTACGAGGACGACACCCCAGTAGATTCTGCTCACACATACTTCCGAGATAGCGTCGATTTACACGGTGCCCCACGAGCAGCCCTCGAAACACTCGCTCGCTCTCCTACTCTTCAGCTTCAAGCAGGCGCACTAAGAGCAGCTTCAAAACTTGGCGGCATCGTTAAGGGTGCCTTTGATACAGGTGTCGATTTATTTTCCGCTACGTCAAAAGCAAAAGAACTGAGGCGTCTGTCCGCTGAGGCTGCTGATAAGAGCGCAGAACTTTCAGAGCAGATTAGAGTTATTGCCGATGATCCCAGTCTTTCCGTTGAAGAGAAAGAGGCTCGGGTTAAACCTCTGTCAAACCAGATGGACAGTATCCGGGGTACTCTAGAAGACCAGTGGGAGACACTGCGGGAAGATAGCCCCGTAGTCAGAGGCATCGAGGGCACTCAGGACTTCCTGGCAAAGCGCAAGGGCGTGGATCTGCCGGAGGATAGCGAGAGCGACCAAATACAGGAACTAGGTTTTACTCCAACCACTTGGGAAAACTTCAAGAAAGATGTGTCGGATATTTCGGCAGCGTTTCCTGCTTTGTTTGCTACACTGTTAGCAGATTCAATGAGCGACGTGCCGGAGGAAGCACGGACTTTCTTGGATGCCCTGAGCAAGGATTTCTCATCGGGTGAAGACCTCTCAGAAACAGTCTTGGGAGGGGCTATCGGCGGAACTGCTCCTGTTCTGTATGGCCTGTCTACGGACCCACTAGAGACGTTCCAAGCCGCACCGTTGGTTTCTGTCCTTACTGTTGTATCGTTGGTTTCTGGTTTAAATGCAGCCGTTCTGTCGGGGGCTAAGGGTGCAGCCAGCATCGCTAGGATTGGCGGCTTGCGTAGGCTCACTGATACTCTTGAGCGAGCAGGTCTGGTAGAGCCAGACGATATTGCAGCGCTAAAAGCAGCATATGACCGAGGTGATATACGAAGGGTCGATGCCGGAGCAGAGCAACTTCTAGAGGGCTCTGAGGCTGCTGCCGCTCGGTTTGGAACCGGCACGGACTTTGAGGGTGCTGCCGCTCAGTTTGGAACCGAGATAGCAGAAGGTGTTGATGCTGCTAGGCGTGCATCCCAAAGAGCACAGGCCATCGAGGAGTTTCCTGGGCGGGTAGGCGAAGCCTTGATGTCACCCCTAAAGCCTATTGCTGACATGCCCATAGACCCAGCACTCAGGGCTATTGGCGTTACCCGTGGGGCGAAGAAGCGGGGCAGGGTTACTATTGGTGACGAGGCTGATGATCTCAGCATCAAGCAGAGGACAGTGGGTGACGAGGCGTTGACAGTCGGCGATCTTGCTAAGTCTGCGGCGGTTGGATTTGGTGTAGGTCTTCTAGGTGGCGCTCCTATTGAAGCGGCAGCCTTGGCCCCTGTGTTACGATCTTTGTACGGTATTGGCTTGGATCACCCACAAGCGGGTCGCTATCTGGCCGGGATCGAAAGATTTATTAGGCACACATCGGCACAGAGAAACGTAAGTCTTGAGCAAGCAATTAGGCAGACCACGGATGACGCTGCTCGTGCCAAGTCTCGCCTGCGTCGCATCATCGAAGACCTCGATCGTGTCCACAAGGAGGCAGAGGGGGGCGAGTCTCCGTTCCGTGTTGTTGGTGATGACTGGAGCGTAGTAGAGGGAACTACTGATGTGTCCAGAAAGATCCTCGATGACTTCGATAAGTTGGCTGACGAGATCAACCTCGGCGATGAGGCCAAACAACTATTTAGAAACGATCTGGGTGAGATTGCAAGCGGTGGCGCTGTTCTTTTGAAGCACCCAACGATCAGAGCGAAGGTCGAGAGGGGTTTGATTGAGGGGCTAAGTGACTTACCTCAAGCCGACCAAGCCAGATGGATTGCAGCAATCGGAAGTCGCATCGACGACATTGTAAAATCGAAAGAACGTGGTGTCCCGGTGCTAAAATTTGGCGACGAGGCAGACTTGTTTTTAGATCAAGCCCTGAAGGACGCTGTTGAGAACCTGGCACCAGAAGAACTCAGCCGACTCAAAGGTGAGGTGATCCAGGATGTTATGTTGCGGCATGAAGGGAACGTTCTCACCCGTGCCAAGCAGCGTGCTTATGACATTGAGGCCGAAAGAGGGCTGCGTGACTCTGGATTATACGGTCAATACAAAGAAGCCTTGGACGCTGGAGATACGCAGGCTGCGACCGATCTCTACGCTTTGATAATGCTAGAGAATCGAGCACTCAAAGGGCGGGCAATCAACCAAACCCTGCCTTCGTTCATCCTGCCGAACCAACTAGCACGAACTGTTCTCAAACTGCATCGGAATGGCCAACTAACACGTCATTTTAACGACATCCGCAGGCAGAAGGGGCAGGGGAGTCTTGATGCGTCCGAGTTAGCCCTTGTCGATCGTATTGTGAACGATACCTTTGACGATCTCGGTCGGTTCAAAGAGCGAACCGCTAAGGCCATGCTCGGTGACGACTACGAGAACATGACCGTGACCGAACTAGAGGCACAGTTAAAGGCGGTCAATGACGCCAGGGCATCGAACCAAAAGCCGCACCTTAGCCGTGGCCAAATCCAAGACCTGAAGTCCCGTATTGCCTCTGAGATTGAGGCTCCGGGCGGGGCCGGTCGATATGTTTCCGACAACCTGTGGAACACAGAGTGGTGGCACACCACATGGAAGCAATCGGGAACACTGGGGCAAAGACTGGGCAATATCGCCAAGATGGGTCTTACAGTTTTGAATGTCCCGGCCCATGTAAACAACAACATGTCTAATGTCGGCCTACAGAGTTCTCGGCTGGGCATGGACCCGTTTACCTACATGAAGACGGCTGTATCCCAAGCGAACAGGTATCACCTATGGCGCAACAATAAAGCCCGAAACGTCAGTGCGCTGGATAACCGAATCTATAAAGCTATTGACGAGATGGGCTTGGCTGACACTGATTTGTCCCGTGCAGAACTAGACGCCTACGCAGTTTCTGGCTTGGCTAGGGATGTGAACGCTAAGATCGACATACCAACGGACAAGGGCGTGATTGCTCAGGGTGCCAGGCTCATTGACAAGGCATCAGAGGCCCCGAAGAAGGCTTATCGTTTTGGCGATGAAGTAGCGAAGATTGATGAGGCGTATCGTCACTTTGACATCTTAGACAGGGCGGTCAGCAGGCTTCGCAACGGCAAGCATTTAGATATAGACACCAGTCCGACGGCCAGAACGAGGGTTAGGCGTGGCGATGATGGCGAACTGTACATCGGCAAGCAAAAGTTAAGCAAAGACGGAAAGCTAACAGAAAAAGGCCAGCGCAGACTCGATCGCGTCCTTGGTGCATCAGCACGCAAGCAGGCAATGGATCTATTTATTGATTACGGCCAAGTGCCTGGGTTTATTAGGATGCTGCGAGCCGCTGGTCCTCTCTCGGTGGTTAGTCCGTTCCTGACTTGGAACTGGAAGGCGATGGGGTTCACCGGCAAGGGTCTTCTCGCCAGGTCGATGTTTCCCGACAAGCGATTCGTCAGCAATGACGCCAGCCTGATGGCGCAACAAGCAACAGTGATTGCTTCTGCTAATCTTCGGCGCAATCTTATGCTGTCTGGCCTCAGAGAGTTGCTGCATGAAGATAGGGATGCTCTCAACCAGGTAGTCTCCTATTTTCCAACCATGCCAGCGAACCACCTGTTCGCCGCCACCGCTGACCCAGAGGTTGTCCTTTATGACAATATCGACAGCATGAACTGGATGGGCCCAGCTACATCATGGATCGAGGGAGTCGTTACGGCGGCTTCTTATCTTCAGGATGCGGTCATGGACACACCAGACATCATGGATGAGAGGTCAAGGTTGCTCGCACTTCGCAACAGTGGTCGCATGATGACAGGCCGGCAGGCAGGTAAGTTGCTAGGGCTCCAGGGCTCTGCGGTGCTTCCGTTGTGGGATCTCGTGGTCCTGAATGACCGTATTGATCCTCGCTCTGGCAGGCAGGTTCCGTGGCCCGAGGTGTTTAGACGCCATGTCTTTCCTTGGCTTATCGGAGGAACCCCAACATCTGTTCTCGATGTTGCTGTCGCTGCTTCAGGGGATGTCACGAGTGACTGGACTAGCAGGCTCCAGGCTCTGGATGAGGATGAGCGATTTGAAGAAGAGTTTATGCGCTGGGTGATCCGCAAGTTGACCGGAGTTGGTTTTAGACCAGCAGCCATCGATCGGAAGTTGGAAAGTTACACCAATAAGATGAACCGCCAACTTGATTCCATCACAAGGCATCAGGATTTCAAACTGCGAGACATCGAAGAAAAGAACCGAGACGGAAGATTCGATGACATCCTTACGGAGAAGCAAGCCAAGTTTGATAGAGCCAGAGAGGTCATCGAGAAAGAGCGGGATGACATACTTGGTGAAATCGACTTCCAACTAGACGCCTATGGGCTCAACAAGAATGCTGGAGGAGACCGATGAACGACGGATACCCCAAGAACTTCCGGCCCGAAGAGTTCTACTGCAAGTGCGGTCGCTGCTCTGGTGAGCCGCCCGACCCTGCTGCTACCCGTCATCTGGCTTGGGTGCTCCAGCAGATTCGTGATCTAGTCAACGTTCCTATCAAAATAAACAGCGCATACAGGTGCCCATCCCACAACCAGCGGGTGGGTGGAGCCCCCCAGTCTAAGCACAAGCTGGGTATCGCTGCCGACCTGAAGCCACGGGGTTTGTCCCCGGACGAGTTACACGAAGCCATCGAGGACCTTGTTGGTTCGACTCGCATACCCGAGGGCGGTCTTGGATTATACAACACATTCGTGCATTATGACATCCGCCCAACGAAGGCGAGGTGGTGATGCCCAGGCGCAGAAGTTTAAAGCGTGGTACGCCGGTTACATCTAATGGTGTGATTCGGTACGAAGTTTTAAGTGGGGATAGCGCTAATAATAAGTGGTATAACACTGCACCTAAGGCAGCATACGATGCAACCTTGGTGATGACGGCAGGAGACTGGCCTGACTTCGATGGAGTCGGTGACTACGCTCATACATCAACCTTTAACAGCAAGCCCATTACGGAGACCTTTACGGATTACACTCTTGAAGCATGGATTAAGCCTGATGCCATTGTGGGTCCTGATCGTGTGATCTTTATGACGAATGCTGCAAGTCAAGAGGCTATTAGCTTACTTATGGACGCTGGATCAGACCAGATATGGGTGCGAATAAGGAACTCAACGGATACCACTACTGTGAACATCTACGGTGCTACTTCTATTGCAACTGGATCGTGGAGCCATCTCGTTATGTCTGCCGACTCAACATCAGGAATGTGTATTCTTTATCTTAATGGTCATCCAGATGGAGGCGCCTCATATACAGCGCCATTGTCCGGTGATTACGGCTGCTTTATTGCCTGTGCTAACTATGGCGGGGCTCCTGACCAGGAACTGAATGGCCTGTGCGACAACGTAAGGATCTACAACAAAGCCCTGTCAGCCGATGAGGTTGCCCGTAACTATTATGCGGGCAAGGCGGTTCACACATGATTTATTATGTAGGTCCGCTAGCTACAGTGCAGGAGATCACCGAAACCCCATGGGTTAGGCCATCTATTGACGGTACGCTGGGGATCACAAAGCGAGAGGCGGCACTTGACCCAGTTCCAACTGGTGTTGAAGCCAAAACTCATGCAGAAGCACTAACATTAACACATACGCCAGAGTGGGAACCACCCCCACCTGATACGGAGTAGTCATGGACATTAACACCCGATTCATCCGCAACAACTTTGTTTGGGCTGGTGACACAGTAACAATCAACGACGACACCACCCCGAACAATACGTTCGAGCAGGTTGCGGTACAGGGCAAGTATTGCATCATCAGCAACCTGGGTCCGATCAACATTCGAGTAGGTAGTACAGGCTCTGGCACCGCCAAGGGCGTTCTGGTTGAGCCCGGTGCGTCCCTTGAGTTTGCCGTAGCCCCCGACGCAGAGATTCACGTCTTCGCTGCGGCTAATACCGGCACTTACAGCGTTGTCTGGTTTAAGTAGGAGGAGTCATGGCAATCTACGGAGTTATTAAGAAGGAATACATGTGGAAGCTGGGCGGTAAAGGTACCGTTTGTGCTGACGCTGGTACCCACAACGTGGTCGAGGGCGAGTCCTTCAACTTCTTTCTGCGTCAGATCGGCGCTCAGGGTCGAGTGGTAGAGGCTAATAGCCCCGCTGCTGCTGCGGCAGAGGTAGGCTTGACGGTCGAGGGTGCCGAGGAAGAGGAAGTTGACTACGCCTCCATGCTGGTGCGTGAACTCCGTGACCTGTGCCGTGAGCGTGGCATTGAGGGCTACTCTGATATGCGTAAAGCAGAACTCGTCGCAGTTCTGAGTGGAGAATAAGATGTCTGATAAGATGAAGAGCCGCAAACTGTGGCTGTCGATCCTGGCTGCTGTGCTGCCTATCCTGGCTAAGCACTTCTTCCCCAGCCTGCCTACCGAGGCGATCATCGCTTCTTCCCTGGGTGCTGTGGCCGGTGTCATGGGTATCTCTATGGAAGACGTGGCTAAGCAGAAGCGTGCCGCCGTTGAGGCTGCCTCGGGAAACTCCCCGGCCCCCTCATCCGATCAGCCAGAAGCCTAGTACTGCGCGATGATGAATCCGGGGGCCTTGATCTTAATCTCGGTGGGAACACTGATAGGTGGAGTGCTGCTGCTGATCTGCGTCACCGAACTGGTAAAAACCTTGATCTTACGGCGGGCCTACTGGCGACTGGTGAGTGGGGCCAGGACCCGAACTGGCAGGCAACGGCCGGCCTAAAATGGAGATGGTGAGGCATGAAGAAGGAGCACAAGAACCCCAAAGGCGGCTTAACCGCTGCGGGCAGGGCTCACTTCAAGCGCACCGAGGGTGCCAACCTTAAGCCTGGGGTCAAGGGGCCTGCTGATACACCCGAGAAGATGCGCCGCAAGGGTAGCTGGGCAGTCCGTCACTACGGCGGCAAAGCCAAGCCCCTGAAGGACGACAAGGGTAGACCGACTCGTCATGCCCTCCAGGCAAACGCATGGGGAGAGCCCGTGCCGACTACGCAGGCTGCTGCTCGTCGTATTGCGGAGAAGGGTCGCAACCTATTGGAGCGGGCCAAGAGCATCGCCAAGAAGCGGGTGAAGCGTGGCTAAGACTGAAAGGAAAATAGCAAAGAAGACAAATCCTGCGCTGTGGGAGAGGGCCAAGAAGATCGCCAAGAATCGAATGGGTGGCAAGCATTCCGCCCGAGCCATGCAACTCGCAACCCAGATCTACAAGAAGCGTGGTGGTGGATACAGCGGTGCCAAGGGCAAGACTTCTCTCAGTAAGTGGAGCAAGCAGGACTGGGGCTACGCTGGGAAGAAGGGTAAGAGCGTGTACTTGCCCAAGGAAAAGCGTGAGCGCCTCAAGTCCACAGAGAAGGGTCGGCGGAAGTTGGCCAGGGCTTCAGCCGTTAAGAGAGCGGCCACCAGGGCCGGCAAGCAGTACAGCCGCCATGGTTTAGCCAAGGGGACATCCTGATGCCTTTGAAAAAGGGGTACTCTAAGAAGGCTATCAAGAAGAACATCTCCACCGAGATGAAGGCAGGAAAACCACAAAAACAAGCAGTTGCTATTGCTATGCGTACTGCTGATAGGGC
>Ga0163180_10001625_pt1 | contig 12785 bp, 8 predicted proteins | sample AtlANTMetagenome_2_FD_109647 | JGI IMG/M metagenome (GOLD analysis project Ga0163180, IMG submission 109647) | Marine eukaryotic phytoplankton communities from the Atlantic Ocean - Atlantic ANT 4 Metagenome | ecosystem: Environmental > Aquatic > Marine > Oceanic | place: North Atlantic Ocean...
AAAATCATCAGCAAGATACGAGTAGAGACAAGCCGCGGTGTGATGAAGATCACGCTCGCGGATGCCGAGAACCGCAACGCCCTTGGCGGCGAATTGTTGACGCAGTTTGATGAGGGGCTCGACTCGGCCAATGCCGATCCGGCGATTCGCGCCATTGTGGTGACCAACGAGGGCAACACATTCTGCGCGGGAGCGAATTTGAAGGAAAGAGCCGGCGATCAGAAATCGAGTCGCCCCTCGATTTCCTTTGATGCCTTGCTGCAGAAGATCCAGACCTCGCCCACGCCGGTCATCGGGCAGATCGACGGCCATGTGGTTGGCGGCGGCAATGGTCTTGCCGCCGCGTTCGATATCTCGGTGGCGCGCGAGGATGTGAAGTTCGGCTTCACGGAAGTGCGGCTTGGTGTGGTGCCCGCGATCATCTCGGTGGTTTGCTTGCCCAAAATGAATCGGGGCAATGCCATGGAGGCTTTCTTGCGGGGGAACCGTTTTCCCGCGGCGCGGGCCGCTGCGATGGGCCTGATCAACTACGCTGTGCCCGGAGATCAATTGCAGAGCGCCGTTGACGAGATCGTCAATGATATTGCCAGAGGCGGTCCGAATGCCGTTTCGGTGGCCAAGCAGCTTGTGAATGATGTCCCGACGATGGACCAGGGCGAGGCATTCGGAAAGATGGCCAAGCTCTCAGCCGAGCTATTCGGTGGCGAGGAGGCCAAAGGCGGCATGCGGGCGTTTTTGAAAAAGGAAAAGGCCCCCTGGGTCCCGGAGGATAGCTGAGTGGCAAAACCGACGCTGAAGACCGAGTTCTGTGAACGAGTCGGGATCGAGTATCCCTTGATTTTGGCGGGGATGGGACCTGTGGCCGGGGCCGGCGATCCGGTGGCGACCGCGCCGCTCTGTGCTGCGGTCTCGAATGCGGGTGGTCTGGGCATGCTCGGGGGGGTAGCCTTTTCGCCCGACCAGCTGCGCGAAGAAATTCGCAAGGTGCGCGCGCTGACCGACAAGCCTTTCGGGGTCGACCTGCTGCTTGCCCCCAATTTCCTCTGGGAGCGCCCGGCCGACGGGGACTCGGCCGCTGTGATGCCCGAGGTCGCCGCGAGCGAAGCGCCTGAGGCTGCCGAGGAAGCCTTCCCGCGGGAATATCGTGAGGGAATGGCAAGGATCGCCGAGGAGCTGGGCATTACGGTGGAAAAGGCGCCGCCCGTGGATGGCGCCATGGGGAGCTGGATCCCGCCCGGGAAGAGTTGGGCGGGGTGTCAGATGGAAGTCCTCCTTGAAGAAAAGGTACCGGTATTTGCTTCGGGTCTCGGAACGCCGGAGCCCTTTGCCGAGGCCTTGCACGAAAATGGTACCACCATCCTTTCGCTGGTCGGGAATGTCCGGGGCGCGCATCGCGTGGCTGCGGGGGGCGCGGATTATGTCGTCGCGCAGGGCACCGAAGCGGGAGGCCATACCGGACGCATGGGAACCTTGGCCTTGTTGCCGCAGGTGATGGATGCGGTGGCGCCCACGCCGGTGATCGCGGCCGGCGGGATCGCCAGCGGGCGTTCTCTGGCTGGCGTGCTCGCCATGGGGGCCGAAGCCGCCTGGTGCGGGACGGCCTTTCTGGTCTCGGAGGAGGCTAATCAGCCGGATCTTCAGAAGCAGCGAATTCTGGATGCCGCCGCCGAGGATACGGCCGTCACGCGGCTCTATTCAGGCAAGACGATGCGCAATATCACCAACCCGTTTATCGAAGCCTGGGAGCGCTCCGGCCTGCAGGCGTTGCCGATGGGACAGCAGGCGGCCCTGATCGCGGATCTGGAATATTCCATCCGTGTCGCGGGTCGCGAGGATCTCCTGATGAACGCCGCCGGACAGACCGCGGGCATGCTCAAACAACTACGCCCGGCGGCCGAGATCTTTGCCGAGATCATTGACGAGGCGGTTGATTTTCTGGCGCGTCGCAACCCGAGTCGCATCCGCGCGTCAGTATAGGGAGGAGACTTTTCAGATGCTGCAGGAAAGTTTGGATTTTCGCGCCGAAGCCGATCGGCTGCATGAGTTTCTGACCACGTTAGCCCCTGAAGATTGGCAGAGGCCGACCGGGTTTCTCGGTTGGACAGCTTGGGATGTCGTGGCGCACCTTCATTATTTCGATCTTGTCTCGAAGCTGTCGCTGGAGGGAGAAGCGGCCTTTGGGGTCAAGCGTGATGCCTTGATCGAATTATTCAAGCAGCGCAGAACCAATCAGGAAATCGCGCGCGAAGAGCTCGGTGGCTTGGCGCCCGAGGCCTTGTTGTCGGTGTGGCGCGAGACCTACCAGCAGCTGACCGACGAGCTTTCTGCATCGGACCCCAAGCGTCGCCTGCCGTGGTTTGGCCCGGATATGGGGGTGCGGATGTTTACCACGGCGCGCTATATGGAGACCTGGTCTCATTCGCAGGAAATCTATGATCTCATGCGCGTGTCGCGTGTCTATGATGATCGAATCCGGAATATCGTGGCCATCGGGTTCAAGACTTTTGGTTGGACGTTCATCAATCGCCGCGAAGAGGTTCCGGGGCCGCCGCCCTATGTGCACCTGGAGGCCCCGTCGGGCGCGATCTGGGAATACGGTGAGCCGAGCGAAACCGAGGTGATCCGGGGCACGGCAGTGGACTTCTGTCATGTGGTTACGCAGGGCCGGAATATCGCGGATGTGCCGCTTGCGGTGAAAGGGCCGATTGCCACCCAATGGATGTCGATCGCACAATGTTTTGCGGGAGGGCCGGTCGACCCGCCCAAGCCCGGTACTCGAGGACCCGCAGCAGTGGGGGAGGCAGACTGAAATGGATCTCGAATTCGGAGAGAAGTACGAAGATTTTCGCAGCGAGGTGCGATCGTTCCTCAAGGAGCATAAGCCCGACTTCGGGAAAAACGCAGGACTCAGCCGAGACCGGCGCGGGCCGCTGATCGACTGGCTGACCAAGCAGCTCGAGCATGGCTATTGGGGGCGCACGATTCCGTCCGAGTACGGTGGCTTCGGGGCTCAGCCGGACCTTCTCGAGACCGTCATCATGGATGAGGAATTCAACCGCGCCAACGTGACGCGCGGGTTTCCCGCGCAAGGGCCTTCGATGTTGGTGCCGACGCTTCTCGAATACGGGACCGAGGAGCAGAAAAAAGCCTGGATTGGCCGCACCATGCGGGGCGAGACTCTCTGGTGTCAGGGGTATTCCGAGCCAGGAGCCGGGAGTGATCTGGCCAGCCTGCAGACCGCGGCTACGGAAGACGGCGATGATTTCATCATCAATGGCCAGAAGATCTGGACAAGCACCGCGGACCGCGCCGATATGTGCTTCCTGTTGGTCCGCACCGAACCCGACGCGCCCAAGCATAAGGGCATCAGTTACGTGCTGGTTCCCATGGATACCGCCGGGATCGAGGTGCAACCTTTGCGCACCATGTCGGGAAAGCTTGGTGAGAACAGCTTCAATCAGGTGTTCTTCACCGACGTACGCGTTCCCAAAACCAATGTGGTTGCCGGGCGAGGACTTGGCTGGACGGTGGCCAACACCACCTTGAAACACGAACGCAACAGTCTCAACGCCAATCCGGAAGGAACCCTTTTCAAGGTGCGCGATCTGATGCAGCGCGAGACGATCAATGGTGTCGCTGCCATGGAGAGCCCGGTCTATCGCGACCGGCTAATGAAACTCCAGGGGCGCGTCCTCACGATGAAGACCCACGGGATGCGCATGCTGACCTGCAGCCTCAAGGGAGAGTCACCGGGCGTGGCCGGTCTGGTCTCGAAGCTGCAGAACTGCCAGATCAACTTTGATCTGGCGACTCTGGCTCTCGATGTGCTCGGCGAGCTCGGGGTTCTTTACGATCATACGAAATACGAGCGCGCGCGGGCGTACTGGCAAACCCACTCGATGTTTTCGTTGGGATTGATCATCGGTGGCGGAACGGCGCAGATTCAGAAAAATATCATCTCGGAGCGCGGGCTCGGTATGCCTCGCGAACCCAAGCCCGCGCAGGGGAAGTAGCCATGGATTTTGGACTATCAGATGACCAGAAGCTTCTTGAGGAGACTGCACGCGGTTTCCTCGCCGACAAGGTTTCGATCGATCGGATCCGCGCCTTGCGTGAAGCTGAAGTCTGGAACGATCGGGATATCTGGAAGGAATTGGGCGCGTTGGGGCTGACCGGGATTCTCGTTCCCGAGGAATACGGAGGCAGTGGTTTGCCTCTTCTGGAAGCCGCCTTGGTGGCGCAAGCCATGGGATTTGCGGCGGCCCCCACGCCGTTTCTGACGTCCGCCATCATGGCTCCGGTTGCCTTGCGCACGGTTGGTGGTGATGCCGTGGCTCCCTGGTTGTCGGGTTTGGCGACCGGAGACTTGCAGTTTGGTGTGGCAGTGACCGAACTCTGGTCGGTGCGCGAAGAGGCGGGGGTGCGCCTTGCCGGCGGCAAGCTCACGGGTAAATCGATGATGGCCTGGGATGCGATGGGCGCGGATTTTATTCTGGTGGCGCTTTCGGCAGATACCTTTGCGGTCGTCCGCGGAGATGCCTCGGGGCTGGTGCGTGAGCGTCTTCTCACGATCGACGCCACCCGCTGCAGCGCGGAACTCGTTTTCGAAGGTGTCGAAGCCGAAGCGATCTTCGAGGGTTCGCAAGAGGCGATCACGCGCATGATGGAGGCCGGTCGAATTGCGCTGGCTGCCGATTCGCTTGGCGCTTGTGAATCGATGGTCGGGCAGGCTGTGGCGTACGCGATGGAGCGCAAGCAGTTCAACCGCGTGATCGGATCGTTTCAGGCAGTAAAGCATATGTGTGCCGAGATGATCGCGGATCTCGAGCCGGCGCGCTCCTTGTTGTGGTACGCGGCGCATAGCTTCGATACGCTCCCGGCCGAAGCGCCCTTGATGGCGTTGCATGTCCTCGCCCACGTCTCCGAGATCGGTCATGAGATCGCCAGCGTCTCCACCCAGGTCCACGGTGGGACTGGGTGGACCGATGAGCAGAACCTGCATTTCTGGTTCAAGCGATTGGGTGTGGCGCGTCACCAATTGGCGGGACCCGAGTGGTTGCGCGAGCAGGCGGCCATCGTGCAGGGCTTGGCGGCCTGATCCAGGCTTCTTCGGTCCAATCGGGCACCGGGCCAAACTTCGAGAGAGAGCTTTTGATGAAGATCGGCATTTTGGGTGGAACGGGAGATGCGGGCCGGGGAATCGGTTTGCGACTGGCCATGGCAGGACACGAAGTCTGCCTGGGGTCCCGGGATGGCGCTCGTGCGATTTCGGTCGCCGAGGATCTCGCGCAGTCGGGTTTGCAGGGGGCGTCCAATGAGGAGGCTGCGGTCTTTGGTCCCGTGGTCATCATCGCCGTGCCCTGGGAGTCCGCGCATGCGGTTGCTGCGGCCGCAGCCGAAGGTCTGCAAGGGCGGATTGTCGTCTCGATGGTCAATGCGCTGGCGTTTGTGGAAGGGCAGCCCGAGCCGATCATTCCGCCTTCAGGTTCTTTGGCGATGGGGTTGCAGGCGCAGCTGCGCGGCAGTCGGGTGGTGGCCGCTTTCCATCATCTGCCAGCTCGTTTGTTGATGCAGCGAGAGGCCGCTCTCGATATGGATGTACTGGTTTGTGGCGACGACCCCGAGGCCCTGACCGAGATCCGGAAGCTGACGGACTCCATCGAGGGCTTGCGCGCGATCGATGCCGGTGGGCTGAGCAATGCTTCGGCGATCGAGGCTCTCACTCCAGTGCTGATCGGTATCAATATGCGGGCACGCCGGCGTACCGGCATCCGTATTCAAGGGCTCTGAGGGCTATTTTCGATCACGGGTCGCGGTTTCAAAGCCCATGAAATTGCCGCGGCAGGCCCCGCGGAGGCGTTGGACCAGCACGTCCCCAAGTCCGGTCGAAGGGGTGAGCACGCCCGCTGGCTGTCTGCTGTCGAGATGATTGTCGAGCGCCAGACATAGGCCGACTTCGGCGAGCATTTTGGAGGTGGCGCCATAGCCGGGATCCCCCTGTCCGGTGATACGAGTGCGTGCTGAGTGCTTTTCTCCGGTGGCGGTGACTTCGATTTCAAACCCGCCATCGCGGAGCAGCCAGGACGGCGGCCCTTCCCCCGAAGCGGGCTTGAAGTTGATTGGTTCGCCCAGGAAGTAGCCGAACCCGCGGGAGCCCCACATGCTGGCGATCCGCAACCATGCGCCTGCGCCGACACATTCGCTGTAAGAGCAGGAGTCCTGTTGGTTACGCAGCGCGATGCTGCGGCGGACGATTCTGGCGTTGATGGGGGCCATGAAAAAACGGGAAACGATGCCGTAGGTCGAATCGAATTCCCAGAGGAAATTCTCCGGCATGCCATCGGCCGTGCCAGGGGAATCGGTTTCCACCCCGCCTGCGCCGGGGGTCAGGAGATAGGGATCACGATCCATGGCATCGGTGTACGTCCCCGCCTTGCGGGCCCGTGCTGTGGCGCTCCCCGAGTTGAGGGTCCCGCCCGAGAAAGATCCCGTGTAGCGCGTATAGACACCGCGGATCTCGACTTTCTCGTCACGGTTCGGGGCGAGGGCCTCTGTGGCCAGCAGGGCGCCAAGGTCAGACGGGATCGAATCGACCCCGGCCCCGAGAATGATTTTGGCGCCGGAGTCCCGGGCGGTATCCTGAAACTCGCGAATCATGTCGGCTTGCCAGAATCCCTCGCCTGCCAGGTCTGCATAATGAACCCCCGCCCGCGCACATGCACCCAAGAGTGCGGCCCCGTGATAAAGCGAGTAGGGGCCTGCGCAATTCAGAATCACTTCTGTGCGGGCGACCATGGCGGATACGGCATCGGGATCCTCGAGGTCGACGCAGAGAGTGTCGGGTCGACCATCGAGCCGCCCCGAGAGGTCTGCCAGCTTGATATCGCTGCGGCCTGCAATGGCCCAGTGCTTTCCGCGCAGTTGCGGGTGCGCGTCGAGATAGGCCGCTACCAGCTGGCCGGTGAATCCGGTGGCTCCATAAAGGATCAAGGTAAAGCGTTGGGGCGGATACGATGTTGCAGGGGTTTCGTCTGGCGATGGCATACTCCTTCCAGCGTATCTGGATGACGTCGTGCGTCAAAGGATAAGGGGGGGGGATTGGCGCGGTGCGTCGCGATGAATGCCGAGATATCGCGCCTGCAGGCTTTGCAGCAACCAGAGCCAAGCGTTTCAGCCATGGCGCGAGTCGTGGTACTTGGGCAGCAAACCTTCAGGGGGCGCATATGAATTTGAGTGGTCGTCGGTCGAATCTGCAGTTCGTCAAGTATGTTTTTCTCGCGGCGATTTTTTATGCTGCCAGCGGCTTGGGTCTCGCAGAGGCACAGGAAGACGCCGCCGGAGCCCTGCAGGCGGGGACGGCAGCCGAGGCCGCAGCGCCACCCGAGCGGACGTTGCAGGATCCGCTTCCGGAGCCGGCCTACGAGCCGGCAATCACCAGCACGATCGATGATACAAGCACCGCAGATGCCATGGGCGAACAAGAGGCCGAGACTCTTCTTGCCGACGGCGAAGCCAAGAAAATGTCACCCAGCGAGCAGCGCAAGATCGAAGAGATCGTCGTATCCGCCCGCCGCCGTACCGAACTTCTCGAGGATACCCCGGTTGCGGTGACCGCGCTCTCGGCTGATGACCTCATCGATGCCAACGTGACCAACCTGCTCGAGATCGGGGAACTCGTTCCCAACCTGCAGGCGATCTACACAGGTGCAGGCGCAGCTTTCGTGATTCGCGGGATCGGTTCTTTCCCGGCGCCTTATTTTGACCAGGGCGTCGGTCTGTATGTGGATGGCGTCTATCTGCCGCGACAGCAGGGCAATATCACCGAGATGGTCGACATTACCCAGATCGAAGTTCTTCGTGGACCTCAGGGCACGTTGTTCGGGAAAAACAGCGCGGGTGGCGCGATCCGGATCACCACAGCCAAGCCCGACTCCGAGCTCGGTGGCTCCTTGCGGTTGCGCTACACGACCAACGACAACGTGCAGACCCGCGCCATGTTGAATGTGCCGATCAATTTCGGCGACTTTCAGGACCGCCTCGCGGTCCGCGTCAATGTTGCCTCCACCAATCAGGGTGGCTTTGTCAAAAATGTCTATAACGACCAGTGGCTGGGCAATCAGGACAATCTGGGCTTTCTCGGCAGCTTGCGCTTCCTGATCACCGATGACCTGGTGCTGGATGTTTCGGGTCTGTGGAACCAGACCCATAGCCGAGGCCTCGGCTCCCGCTGCATGTATATTCAACCCTCGCAGTTCGAGGCGATTATGGATTTGCCAGCCGCCCTCGGCGGACCGCCGGAAGGAACCTATAACCAGGCGAAGTACAAGGAGGCTTGCGAGGAGGCGCTTCGGTACAAGGTCAACATGGACGCTCCGAATTTCTACAAGCAGCAATCGTCCATGGTCTGGGGTTCTCTGACGTGGGATATCGGCGATCTTGGCGTCTTCGAAGACTTGCAGACACAGTTCCTGACGTCGGGCCGCCGGTACAACGAGTATCGCAATTTTGACGCCGACGGCACCCAATACGATATTCTTGTAGCCTCTTCGACCGGCGACAACCCTTATGGTGGTTCCCCCGGGGACGGTTGGTCCATCACCGAGGAGATACAGTTGACGGGTGCCGCGCTCGATGGGCGCATCAGTTTTGTCACCGGCGTATTTGGCTCGATGGAGTCCGTTTATGACAACACTGTGCTCGAGGTTCTCCCCGATACGCTTGCCGATGTGAATGGCGGGATTACCGATGGGGAGTTCAAGACGAAGAACTGGGACTTCTCGATCTTTGGTCAGGCGGATGCCGCTTTGAACGATTGGCTGAATCTGACCGCTGGCATTCGTTTCGGGCGAACCAAGAAATCGGTCGACCGTCTCCGGATCCAGCCGGTTGAGGGCGCCTACCCGGGGCCGGTTGCTTGCCAGCCGGGTACGGGACCCGGCAACGTCAACGATTTGGGCCAGGAGGTGACCTGCGTTCCTCTGCTGGCAGGACCGGGTGAAGATCCTTACGTGAACAACCGCTTTCCGAGCTCCGGGGAATGCCGAGAGGGAACCGGGCCGATCCCGGAGTATGACGCCGAAGGAAATATTGTCGAGTACCGTGAGGGCGATGTGATGTGTGATCCTGAACCCTGGAACGGGACAAGGTACTTCACCAACTGGTCACCGATGATCTCCTTGCAGGCCACCATGCCCGAAGATCTGCTTTTGGATACGCCGATCGACCATTTGATGGGGTATTTTCAGTTCGCTCGGGGCTACAAGACCGGCGGTTTCAATGGAGGGGCCCTGGATAATGATCCCCGCAATCGAGATTATTTCGATTCCGAGACCGCCGACGCCTTCGAAATTGGCTTGAAGACCGTCTGGCTGGATCGGATGTTGACGGCCAACCTGACCGGCTTTGTGACCATGTATCAGGATCTGCAGTTGCCGACGTCCGAAACGCTTTTTCCGGAAGATGGCTGCCTCCCCACGGACGATCGGCTCGATGAGTGTCTGGTAGTCTCGGCGTCCTTTACCCGAAACGTGCCCAAGGCAAACATCCGCGGGATCGAGTTCGACTTCTCCTTCCAGCCGCTCGAGTTCATTCAACTCAGTGGTAACCTCGGCTTGCAGGATGCCCGCATCGGTGAGTGGCGCACGGCTGAAAATCCGCTTACCGGTTTGCCCGAAGACGTATCGGGGCAGAAGTTCTCGTACGTGCCGGCAATCAACTCCTACCTGGCATTGACCACACCTTTTCCGGTGGCATTCCCCATGGAGTTCTTCTCGGGCCTGATGCTGCCGCGCGTGGACTGGTCCTACCAAAGTGACGTTCAGTGGCACAGTCCCAACCTGAACGACGGAGGCACGCCAAACGCCGCGCTGCAAAAGGCCTATAGCAACGTGAATCTGCGCCTGACCTACCTGTTCAACGACGGGCAGACGTCGGTGGCAATCTTCGGCGAGAATATGGTTGATGTGAGACCGATCACCGGTGTCCTGAACAATTCGCAGCGGGTTTTGGGAACGGTGCTGAATTACTACGCTCAGGGTCGTGCGTTCGGCTTCGAGATCACCCACGAGTTCTGATCCCCAAGCGGCCCCGACGGGGCGGCGATCGGAAAGACTGCAGGCCAAACGGCTCGATCACCCGATGGGTGGTCGGGCCGTTTTTCTAAAGCGGGCTTGTCTCAGGGGCGGATCCCTGACGTGCGGCCTGGGGGGCCGCGTGCGGGTCGTCGCTGATTTCCTCAAGCTCCAGGCCGCGTGTTTCCGGCAGCAGAAATAGAGCCAGACCGGCGATGATGGCAAAGCAGCTGACGATGCTCTCGATCGTCGGTAGCGAGAATCCCATGCTTTGGCCCCAACTGATCGACCATAAGCCAAGTGCTGCACCAACCGTTCCGGTCAGGGTCATCCATCCCGCAGCCGTGCTGCGTTGGCTGGTGGGAAACGACTCGGTCACAATGGCTCGCAGCATGACGTTGGCGGCCACGCTGCCAAATGAAAGGATGATCCAGAAGATCGCCAGCAGGTCACTGGAGACATGGAAAAAACAGATCGCGCCCAGCGGCAGCATGGACATCACGGCCATGCCGACGGGGCGCCTGCCGAATCGGTCACCGAGTCGTCCAGCTGCGACGTTCGCCCAAAGGGGGATCAGGCCGCCGAGCAGAATCAGCGCGGAGTATTGCCAGGGTTCCCAGCCGTGCTCTTCCAGAATGAAATAGGGGACAAATTGCATCACGGCCAACTCGGAGGCGGCATAGATAAAGCAGGCCAGAGTCACCCCGACCATGCGTTGCGGGTAGGTGGTGAAGAGATCCCGAATGGGCTGGGCCCAGCCGAGAAGGGTGCTTGTGGGGCCTTCCAAGTCGTCGCGCTGCTGCTGGATTTCAGCGAATCGTCTGGTTTCCGGGACGTTGCGCAAGAACACCGGCAGGAATAGCAGCGGCGCGGCACCCACCAGATAGAGTGCGCGCCAGCCGCCCGGCAGGACTTCGATCTGGCTGAAAAGGATCGCCGAGAGTCCGTAGCCAAGCGCGCCCAGCGCACCGAAGATGCCCATGCCCCAGCCGCGATGCTTGGCGGGGAATTCCTCGGAGATGATCACGATTGCGGTGGCCGAGAAGGTGATGAACGAGACCCGCGCCAGCATTTGCAGGAGGGCGAAGACGAGTATGGTCGGGCTGAAGGCGCTGGCCAAGGTGGCCAGACTCAGACCGAGAAGCGATGCCAGAAATACCTTGCGACGACCGAAGCGGTCGGCAAAGGGCAGCAAGGCGAACGCCGGTAGTCCTCCGAGTCGGATCAGTCCGGTCCAGAGGCCCAGCGTTTCTTCGGTGATTTCCAGATCGGCCGCAATGAAACTGAGTGCCGAGGTCAACAACGAGAGGTCGTAGGCCTCAAAGAAGACCGCGAGGCCTACGGTGCCCAGCAGGGTGAGGGACTTGGCATCGACGTCGGGGATGGCGCCCAGAAAAAAGGGAATCCACCAGGGCCGGCGCGTTCGGGGAGGCGGGGCGGGGTCGGTGGGTGGCGCTTGCTCCGGATCGGAAGACATCTGTGGCCATCCTTACTGAGGTGCCTTGCTTGCCGCAAGGTCAAACGGGCGCGTGGTCGCGCAGGACGGTCATCCAGTCATTGTTCGGGCTGGGCTGGCCCCAGATCTGCTCGGTACGATCCACGGTAGCACTCTCCGCGTAGTGATAGACCATCGCGGCGCGGACCTCGCCAGCCTCGTGGTCTGTCGAGCGGTGCATCAGATGTCCGTGGAAGACCAGCAAATCGCCAGGTTGCATCAGGACGCGCTCGGCGCCGTCCGTTTCGTGGTCCACGATCTCGACGTAACCAAAGGGGGCATCGGGTCGCGGGTCGGTGATGGCGTCGTGCACGGCTTCGGTATGCGATCCCGGCAGCACCCAGAGCGGGCTGTTTTCCGCCCCGGCTTCGGTGATCGCCAGCCAGGCGCCTACCTGAAGATCGCGATCAAACGGAAAGTAGAAGGCATCCTGATGCCATGGTTGGCCCAGGGCCCCGGGCTGTTTGAAAATGAACTGCGAGAGAAAACAGTCGACATCGGGCCCCAGAATGTCGGCCATGATGGCCAGAAGCTCGGGATCTGTTGCCCCGGCATGGAATGTGGGGTCGTCGCGGTGCAGGCGAAAGATCTTGGAGGCGCGCTCTTCGCCCCGTCGTCCCGGCTGGTCGAGGCGAGTTTCTCGCAGAACGTAGGCCGGTGCGATCGATTCGCCGGCGACTTCCGCCCGGGCCAGTTCGACAGCACGGTCCCAGAGTTTCCGGCAGGTCAGAGCCGAGGCAAAGCCACGTCGCACGAAAAAACCGTGTTCTTTCCAATTGTTCTTCTCGGTTGGGGTGAGGCTGCTGGCGAGGGGCATGGTCACGATTTCTTCTCCGCTCTCTTCTCTGCTCTTCGTTTCCCTTCTCTCCGCGATTCGCTGCGATTCTCTATTCTTGTCGCGGATCCGGTCACGGTTCTCCGGGGGGCGAATATGAGTGGTCGGCACTTGACGCTGAGGCAGGTGCCGGAGAGACTGCGGGAGAAAGGAATTCTGGAAATGCCCTATCATCATTTGGCGTTCGCTTCCCACAATACCGAGGCCACCGACTGTTTTTACCGCGAGGCCATGGGATTTACGCTCAGCAAGGTCGAAGTGGGCCCCACACCCACGGGGGGATGGTCCAAGCATTTTTTCTACGATACCGGCGACGGTTCGATGATTGCTTTCTGGGAAATTCACGACGAACAGATTCCTTCGCCGCCGACCACGGCGATCTCCA
>Ga0163180_10001627_pt1 | contig 12768 bp, 12 predicted proteins | sample AtlANTMetagenome_2_FD_109647 | JGI IMG/M metagenome (GOLD analysis project Ga0163180, IMG submission 109647) | Marine eukaryotic phytoplankton communities from the Atlantic Ocean - Atlantic ANT 4 Metagenome | ecosystem: Environmental > Aquatic > Marine > Oceanic | place: North Atlantic Ocean...
AATTGGTCTTTAAACTCCCCTTCTAATGCATCAATAAGCTGGGCCTGCCTAGGAGAACCTAGAGTAGCAGCAACAAGCGCTTGAGTCTCTCCTCTAGTAAAAAGAGCCGATCCATGTGTATTCTTCAAAACACCTGCTTCAATAAAAAGAGGTCTTACAGTATCCAAATCTCTTCCATCTATTCTTGGTTCACCTTTAATTAAATTTGATCTCACTATTGTTTTTTCAATTTTTTTGAAAATATCCATTAGATCAGAGCTTTTTGGAGAATCTTCTTCTTCGTTAGTAAGTTCTTGAACAATTTGTTCTTTTAACTGGTTAAGAGTCTGCACTCTTTCTTGTTTGTCTTGGATTTGGTAAGCATCAGAAATTGAATCTGAATAAGAATCATGAACAGAACTGACTAAATCTTTATCCAAAGTTTTTGGTTCGTATTCAAAGGTTGGTTTTCCTACCTCTAAAGCCATCTCCTTAATAGCACTTATTACTACTTGCATTTCTTGGTGTGCGAAAAGAATACCGCCAAGCATCTGGTCTTCGGAAAGCTCTTTAGCTTCTGATTCAACCATTATTACGGCAGAATCACTACCTGCTATAACCATATCTAATAAAGAATCTTCTAACTCGCTTCTTCTAGGATTTAAGCAATATTGTCCTTCTATGAAACCTACCCTTACTGCACCTAAAGGACCATTAAAGGGTAAGCCAGATATACCAATAGCAGCAGATGCAGCTATGAAAGACAGAATATCTGGATCCACATCTTTATCTGAAGATACAACTGTACAGATAACTTGCACTTCATAAAGAAAATCATCATTAAACAAAGGCCTCAAAGGTCTATCTATTAGCCTAGAAGTTAATGTTTCCTTTTCAGTTGGCCTCCCTTCTCTTTTGAAAAAGCCTCCAGGAATTTTTCCTGTTGCATATGTTTTTTCTTGGTAATTGACCGTTAAGGGGAAAAAATCTTGGTGCTCACCTGGTGCTTTTCCTACTACAACTGTTGCTAAAACTTGGGTATTTCCGCAAGTAGCCAATACTGCTCCAGTTGCTTGTCTAGCTACCTTACCAGTTTCTAAGGTAATTTCTTGGTCACCTAAATTTATTATTTTTTTATAACTTTCCATTATTTTTCCTATATGTATTTAGCATGACAAATTACATGCATTTTTGATTAGAAGATTTGAGTAAATATGATTTATCTTCTTAAACCTAAATCAGTAATTAATTTACTGTAAATTTCTGGTTTCGAAGATTTAATGTAATCAAGAAGCTTTCTTCTTTGATTAACCATTCTTATTAAGCCAGTTCTAGAATGATGATCTTTCGCATTGGCTTTGAAATGCGTCTGTAAAGCATCTATGTTAGCTGATAGCAATGCTACCTGTACTTCAGGTGAGCCGGTATCATTTCCTGTTCTTGCAAACTTAGAAACAATTTCTTTCTTGTTAGATGTACTTAATGCCAATATCTTTCCTAATTCAATAAGTTAGTTTAATTAGTTGCTATTAATCTTCTAGGAGACAATTTATTTGAAGAATGTAATTCTCCAATACCCATAAATAAACTCTTATTTGTATATATTCTTACTAATCCTTTTTTTTCAAGTTGGGCATTATAGTCTATTGATTGGCCATTTCTAACTTTTTTTATATCTTCTTCATTTAAATTAACCTTAGATAAGTGTTTTAAAAGAAAATCACTAGGTAAGATAGAGCTGGAAATATCACAAAATTCTTCTTTAGGCATACAAACCATATCTTTAGATTGTGTTTTGCCAACACTTAATCGCCTTAAGGAGACCACAGTAGCTTTAGTAAAAAGAGCTTTCCCAATGGATTCAGCTAAACTTCTTATGTATGTTCCTTTGGAACAAGAAACCTTTAACTTGACTAAATTATTTCTAAAATCTAATAGCTCTATTTTATAAATATTTATATTCCTTTCTTGTCTCAAAAGAAAAATACCCTTCCTGGCCCACCAATAAAGAGGCTTTCCTTTATTTTTTATAGCTGAATACATAGGAGGAATTTGATCTTGTGGACCTTCAAAACTTCTGAGAACATTTTTAAGTTCTATTTGGTTAAAATGATTCTCACTTTTAGAAATAATTTCACCATCGATATCACCTGTATCTGTCTCTATTCCAAACCGTATATCTACTTCATAAGTTTTATCTAAGTCCAACATAAAGGAGCTAAACTTAGTTGCTTCTCCTATGCAAATAGGAAGTAATCCTGTTGCTAGGGGGTCTAAAGTGCCACAATGACCTATTTTCTTTATTCCTAGAGATTTCCTTAGTTGATAAACACAATTAGCTGAAGTTATACCTTTAGGCTTATCAATTAATAAACAGCCATTCATATTCGTAAATCAGATTCCTTCTTAAAAATTATCTCTGGTGTCCTTCTAAGGTTTAAATGGTTACTTAACTTTCTTCTTATAAAGCCTTTTGCTTTTTCAAGTCCTTCTAGAGTTTCGTTAGTTTCAAGATCATTAAAGCTATTTTCACTTGAGAAGAAAATATAAGACATCTTCATATCTGAAGAAAGCTCAACTTTTAAAATTGTAATACCCTTAACACGAGGGTCCTTGACCTCAAAAAGAAGAATCTTTGATATTTCTTGCTTAATTAAGTCAGAAATCCTGTCAGATCTCTTAAAATCTAAAGAAGGCATTTAATCTAAAGTTCTTTTTACTTCTATCCTGTCAAAAACTTCTATTTTATCGCCAATTTGTACGTCCTTATAATTGGAAACTCCTATACCACACTCGGTTCCCATAGGAACTTCACTAGCGTCATCCTTAAAGCGCTTTAAAGAATCCAATTCACCTTCAAATATAACTATATCATCACGTAATACTCTAATAGGTTTATTTCTTTTTATGGTCCCTTCTATAACGACAGAGCCGGCTATTAGCCCAAATTTTGGAGACTTAAATAAATCTTTTACCTCAGCAGTTCCTAATATTTCTTCTTTAACATCAGGTTTTAGGTGACCTTCTATCGCAACTCTAATTCCATCAATCAGATCATAAATTATTCCATAATATAAGATTTCTATTGATTCTTGTTCAGCTAATCTTTTTGCTGCAGAGTCAGCTCTAACATTAAAACCCATTACAAATGAATCAGTTGTTAAAGCAAGATTTACATCATTGGCATTAATTGAACCGACTGATTCATGTACAAGATTGATCTTGATTTCATCATTCTCTAAATTTTTTAAAGAGCCAACAATTGCCTCTAAAGAGCCGTGAGTATCTGTTTTTAAAACTATATTTAAAATAGTATGGTTAGAAAGTTCAGAATCAAACAACATTTCTAAATTAGAGATTTGATTTCTAGCTAGACGCTCCTCTCTAGCCTTTTCCGCCCTTTCATTCGAAATTTCTTTAGCCATCTTTTCGCTTGTAACGACCACAAACTCCTCTCCTGCTTTCGGGGGTGTATCTAAACCACTTAAGGAAGCTGGTACTGAAGGACTCGCATTTTCTAAATTTTTTCCATTTTCATCTAATAAACTTCTAACTTTCTTAGTTTGCTCTCCTACTAAAATAATATCGCCTTTCGTTAAGGTACCTTTTTGCACTAAAACTGTAGCTACAGCTCCCTTTCCCTTTTCCATAGTAGAGTCTAAAATTACTCCAAACGCAGGGCCTCTATGATGCGCCTTTAATTCTAACACTTCAGCTTCCAGTGATACTGCTTCGAGTAGCTCTTTTACCCCATCTCCTTTTAAAGCAGAGATTGGAATAAATTGAGTTTGGCCACCCCAATCTTCAGGAACCAGATCTTTATTTGATAACTCCGTTTTTACCTTTTCCAAATCGGCCTCTTCCCTATCAATCTTATTTACTGCAACTACGATGGGGACTCCTGCTGCCTTTGCATGACTAATTGCTTCTTCGGTTTGAGGTTGCAAACCATCATCGGCTGCTACAACTAAAATTACAATATCGGTTGAATTTGCCCCCCTAGCTCTAACTTCTGAAAATGCAGCGTGTCCAGGAGTATCTATAAAAGTTATAGTTCCTAATTCTGTATCTGCTTGATATGCACCAATTTTTTGGGTTATTCCTCCTTCTTCACCTTCAGCAACATTAGCCTTTCTTATATAGTCTAATAACGTTGTCTTGCCATGATCAACATGCCCTAGAACAGATATCACAGGATTTCTTTCTTCCTCTTCTCCCTCATAAGTAACTAGTTCCATCAACTTATCTTCTACTTCAATCTTTTCAGCAGGTTCGCCTTTATGTCCCAATTCTTCGGTTACTAGAATCGCTGTATCTTGATCTAATGGTTGATTTAAGGTTGCCATTACTCCCATAGACATAAGTTTCTTTACAACCTCAGCACCTTTTACAGACAAACTCTGAGCTAACTCTGCAACTGTTATAGAATCTGGAACTTGAATTGTTTTTGATAAAAACTCCTTCGGTTTTTCAAACTCCTGTTTTTCTACATTCGAAAGAAAATCTTCACCTTCTAATTCTCTTTTTTCTTTCTTAGAAATCTCAACCCTTGATGATTTTTGAGGTTTTTTAGAACTTAAAGATGTCTTTTCGTCTTTCGTTTGAATTACGGGCGTTGATTTTGTTCTAGCCTTCCTCCTTGTTACTAAGGTCTTTTGCTCAATATCTTTCTTTCTTTTATCTTCATCAGCTCTCTTTTGCTCCTCTCCAGCAATTCTTTTCTTTTCAATCTCCTCAAAGTCAATTGAAGAAGAACTTTTATTTAAATCTTCTGAAATATCCTTTTCAGAACCTATAATTGCTTTTTTTCTCTTTATTTCTACTTCCCCAGAAGAGCTAGATTTAGTATTAGAGGTATCTTTTTTTAATGAAATAGTTTTCTTCGTAGCAGTTTGTTGATTTTTTAAGAATTCCAATAAAGTTTTTTTGTCACTGTCCGTAACTTCATCAGATAATTCTGTGTGTGCTAATCCAGAGTCTTTCATTTGAGAAAGAAGGACTTTAGGCTCAGTGCCAATGATATTCGCTAAATTTTCTATTGTTAATTTCGCCATAAGATAATATTAATCTTCAAACCAATGAGCCCTTGCTTTCATAATTAAATTTCCTGCATCTTCTTCTGAAAGATTTATTAAGTTTAATAACTCTTCTAATGATTGCTCCGCTAAATCTTCTCTGCTATTTATACCTTTTTGACTTAATTCGATCGCTAGATTCATGTCCATTCCCTCTATGGACATTAAATCATCTGGATTTCCTGCTTCAGTGGAGATTTCCATAGTTAAAGTAAGAAGGGCTTCTTTCGCTCTTTCAATTAATAATTCACCAATTTCAAGATCAAAACCTTCAATATTAGCTAAATCTTCTGGTTGCGCCGAAGATATAGATTCTAGGTTTAAATATCCCTGATTGATTAATAGCTCAGCAAGATCTTTGTCAACATCTAATTTCTCAACAAATATTTTTGAATCATTTTCATTTTTCTCTTCGTCATTCTTTAAAGCAGTTTCCTCATCAATAACATTTAATTTCCAACCTGTGATTTGACTGCTCAATCTTACATTTTGGCCACTTTTTCCTATTGCCTGAGCTAAAGTATCTTGAGTTACTGCAACATCCATGGTGCCTTTGATCTCATCTAATACGATAGAAGTTATGTCTGCTGGACCCATTGAATTAATTAAAAGTTGTGCTGGGTCATCATCCCAAATAACTATATCTAATCTTTCGTTTCCTAATTCGTTAGAAACTGCTTGAACCCTAGAACCACGCATTCCTACGCAAGCGCCCACAGGATCTATCCTATTATCATTTGTTTTAACTGCAATTTTAGTTCTAGATCCTGGATCTCTTGCAATTGCTTTTATTTCTATTACTTGTTCTGATATTTCAGGAACTTCTAGCTTAAACAACTCACCAACCATCTCTGGACATTTTCTACTTAAAGCTAGTTGAGGGCCTCTATTTTCTCTTTCCTCTTCTTGTAATACGGCCCTTAGACGATCTCCTATTCTAAAAACTTCACCCGGAATAAGTTCACTTCTAGAGAGAATAGCTTCTGCTCCATCACCTAAGTCAACTATCAAAAATTCTCTAGTAACTTTTTTTACTGTTCCATTTACTAGTTCGCCTAAAACAGATCTATACTTTTCTACTACTAAAGCTCTTTCAGCCTCTCTAACCTTTTGAACAATAACTTGCTTTGCTGCTTGAGCTGCTATTCTTCCAAACTCAATATTTTCTACTTTTTCTTTTAAAAAGGAACCAAGAGTTATATTGTCTTCTTTATTTACTGCATCTTGAAGTTTTACCTGTACACCATCATCTTCTAATTCATCCTCTTGTACAACTTCCCAAAGACGAAAGGTTTCATATTCTCCAGTAATAGAATCTATCTTTACTTCTATATTAGAGTTTTCTTCATATCTCTTCTTTGTGGCCGTAGCTAAAGCCATTTCAATTGCTTGAAAAATAGACTCTTTAGGAAGGCCTTTTTCTCCAGAAACAGCTTCTGCTACTAGTAAGATTTCGTTTTGCATAATTTGCCCCTTACATTATAAGATTTGCTTGAATAATAGAAAGAAACGGAATCTCTAAATTTTCTTTATCTGAATTAAAGTATAAATTGTCATCTTCAACCTTCTCCAAGTAACCTTTAACAGTTTTTTTCTTATTATTATCATCTAAGTATTTGATCTTAAAGTATTTATTAACATAATCATAATATTGATCTTTAAAAAAGAATTTTCTTTCTAGTCCTGGTGAAGAAACTTCCAATAAATATCTTTTTGAAAACTCATTTTCAGCGTCTAAAACATTAATAACATGTTTACTTACTTTCTCGCAGTCTTGTACTGTTACACCTTCGTCATTGTCTATATAAATTCTTAAAGTTTGATTAGTATGCTTTCCAAAAAATTCTACTCCCCATATGGAGTAGCCCAAAGAATCAACATCTTTAGATAGTATTTCTTGTACGTAATTAATATTCATTTTTCTTTATAAAAAAAGCCCCTTTAGGGCTTATTCCTTGGTAGCGGGGGCAGGATTTGAACCTACGACCTTTGGGTTATGAGCCCAACGAGCTACCAGACTGCTCCACCCCGCAACAAAGGCAGCGAAGTATAGATTTATGATAACAAAGGGTCAAGGGAGTTCTGGTGCCGAAGAGAGGATTCGAACCTCCACAAGCTATGCTCACTACCCCCTCAAGGTAGCGTGTCTACCAATTCCACCACTTCGGCACTTGATTATTCTGGATTTTGGTCTGGTAAAATCCCTGTCTCTTTAACTTCAATGGATTCATCTTCGTTAAAAGTGACTTCTTGCGAATTTCTTGAAATATAAGTAATAGAGAGGCTAGAAATTAAGAAAATAGCTGCAAGAACAGCAGTTATCTTAATTAAAGGGCTAGAGGAACTACTTGAACCAAACATAGTATTACTTGAACCTCCCCCAAAAGCGCTTCCGATATCAGATCCTTTTCCTTGTTGTAAAAGAATTAAAAGAATCAGCACAACAGATATTATGATGTAAAAAAATATAAGTAGATTTTCCATTAGGCTAAATTATATATTGTTGAAAAAATATTGTGATCTAAAGACGCCCCACCTACAAGTAGACCATCTACATGTTCAGACGAATAAATTTCTTTGTAGTTCTCTAAATTAACGCTACCGCCATAGATTATCTGAATATCCTCAGAAGATTTTAACTTTTTCTTTAATTCTTGCTTTATAAATTGATGAATTTCATTTATGTAAGAGGTTTCAGCATTCTGTCCAGTTCCTATGGCCCAAATTGGTTCATAGGCAATTATTACTTCATTTAAAGCTTCTTTCTTTATTACATCCAATTGTCTTGAAAGAATATTTTTTGTATTACCCTTATTTTTATCTTCTTGAGATTCTCCTAAACAATAAATAGGTTTGATCTTTTTATTTATTGCAGATTCAATTTTTTCAGTTAATACCTCTTGGGATTCTTTGAGGTGAACTCTCTCTTCTGAATGACCTATCAATACATACTCGCATCCAAATTCTAAAAGCATATCTAAGCTCACTCCTCCTGTTAAGGGAGTAGAAGCATCAACTGAAAAGGTCTGCGATCCTAATTTTATATTGATTCTTTCCTCCAAAATTTTATCGTTAACAAATTCCATATAACATGATGGAGGCATAATAATACATAACCGATCCTCTTGTATTTCTACATTTGAAGAAAAGTTACTCATCCATGAAGAAATAAGCTCTTTAGATCCATTCATTTTCCAGTTAGCTACGATCATAGTCTAGTTGCAAGATCAGCTAAACTATTGCAATAATCTTCTGACTGTTCTTTATTTTCACTTTCTACCATAATTCTAATAAGGGGTTCAGTTCCTGACGGCCTTATCAGTACTCTTCCTTTCTGATCTAAAGATCTTTCTATTTTTGTAACCTCGGACCAAAATTTATCATTAACTATCACTGTATTTGGATTACTTACAGACAAGTTAATTAGTGTTTGAGGCATCTTATGAAAGTCTTTAATAGAGCTATCGACTTCAAATGAATATTCTTGCAAAGCTTCTAAGAATTTGAGAGCAGCAATAATTGCATCTCCTGTAGGAGCAGCATCAAGGCAAATTATATGACCAGATGGTTCTCCGCCTAATGAAGAACCTTCTTTAATCATTTTCTCTAATACAAACTTATCACCTACTTCAGCTCTAAAAAAACCTAAGCCTCTATTTTTTAGCTCTAACTCTAGAGCTTTATTCGTCATTAAAGTGCCGACAATACTTTTATCTTTTGGATTTTGATGTGATAAAACATAAAGTAAATCATCTCCATCTAGAATTTGGCCTTCTTTTGAGACTATAAGTATTCTGTCACCATCTCCATCAAAAGCTATCCCTAGATCATAATCTCCTTTTAAAACTTCTTCTCTTAAAAAATTTGGATTAGTTGATCCACAATCTTTATTTATATTTATACCATCGGGTTCAATTCCAATAGCTGTTACATTAGCCCCTAACTCTTCAAATACTCTTGGTGCCACAGAATACGTAGCTCCATTAGCGCAATCAAGAACTATAGATAACTCACTTAAATCAAGGTCAATAAATTTAGATTTACAAAATTCTATATATCTACCTTGTGCATCTTCCATTCTGCTAGCTTTACCTAGATTAAGTGACTTAACCGTTTCAACTGCTTGAGTTAACTTCTTTTCTATTCTTTTTTCTAATTCAGCAGAAAATTTTTGGCCGTTCTTATTAAAAAATTTTATTCCATTATCTTCAAACAGATTATGTGAAGCACTTATAACTACTCCAACTTGCTTATTAGAATTGGATAAAAAGGAAACACCAGGAGTTGGTAGTGGACCTAATAGAGTTACATCCATACCTGAGGATATAAACCCTGCCTGAAGTGCTGATTCAAGCATATACCCAGAGATTCTCGTATCCTTTCCAATAAGTACTTTAGAAATACCTTCTTCTAAAAGAACACTTCCAGCCGCCCAACCTAATTGAGTTACAAATATTGGATTCATAGTACTGTCGACAGGTCCTCTTATACCATCAGTACCAAACTTCCTATCCTGTCTAAGCATTAAAGTATCATTAGATTTTAAGGGTTTAAGAGGTATAGGACTGCTCATAATAAATAAAGTTTACCTTAAATTATCAACCTAACAGAAGAGTGTTCTTAATTTTGCTCTGCTGTATCCCCAACAGAACTTTCCTTAGAATCTTTTGAAGATGACTCATCTTTCGATTTAGGAGCTCTAGGATCTCCTCCAGCCATAATGTCATCTATCTGATTTACATCTAAAGTTTCGTAGTCCATTAAGGCCTGTGACATTTTATGCAAAGCATCAATATTATTTTCTAAAACTTCTTTTGCTGTTTTATAACAATTACCTAATATCTCTTTAACCTCTTTATCAATTTCGGAAGCAGTTTCGTCTGAGATGCCTTGTTTTGAGGTTCCAGCAGATCTACCTAGAAAAGGTTCATCATTCTCATCACCATATTTTATAGGGCCTAGTTTCTCTGATAAGCCCCACTTGGTAACCATGTTGTGAGCTAATTCCGTAGCTCTTTCAATATCATTAGAAGCCCCAGTAGTTACTCCCTTTTCTCCATAAATTAGTTCTTCAGCAATTCTTCCTCCGTAAAGTCCGCAGATTCTGTCTAAAATGCTTTGGTGGCTGTAGCTGTATTTATCTTCCTCAGGCAAGAACATTGTTACTCCCAAGGCTCTACCTCTAGGAATAATTGTTACTTTATAAACTGGATCATGTTCTTTAAGACTTCTTCCAACGATAGCGTGACCAGATTCATGATAGGCTGTCTTTAATTTCTCTTCTTCAGACATCACCATGGATCTTCTTTCAGCACCCATCATGACTTTATCTTTCGCAAATTCTAATTGTTCCATCCCAACTAATTTTTTTGCTGTTCTTGCCGCAACCAAAGCAGCTTCATTAACTAAATTAGCTAAATCTGCACCAGAAAATCCCGGCGTTCCTCTGGCTATAAGTGAAGGATCAACATCTTCTGAAATGGGGACCTTCTTCATATGAACTTTTAAAATTTGTTCTCTTCCCCTTATGTCTGGTAAAGGAACAACTACTTGCCTATCAAATCTCCCAGGTCTTAATAATGCAGGATCCAATACATCAGGTCTGTTAGTAGCAGCAATTATGATAATTGCTTGGTTGTCTTCAAACCCATCCATCTCAACCAATAATTGATTTAAAGTTTGTTCTCTTTCGTCATGCCCTCCTCCCATGCCAGCACCTCTGTGCCTTCCTACAGCATCTATCTCATCTATAAAAACTATACAAGGTGATTGCCTTTTGGCTTGCTCGAACATATCTCTAACTCTAGAAGCTCCTACACCAACAAACATTTCTACAAAATCGGATCCTGAAATGCTAAAGAAAGGAACACCTGCTTCTCCAGCTATAGCTTTAGCTAATAGAGTTTTTCCAGTTCCTGGAGAACCAGTCATTAATATACCTGTTGGTATTTTTCCTCCTAATTTCTGAAACTTGGAAGGGTCTCTCAAAAAATCAACTACTTCTTGGACTTCTTCTTTAGCTTCTTCTATACCTGCTACATCTGCAAAAGAAGTTTTTACTTTTCCTCCTTCAAGCATTTTAGCTTTGCTCTTTCCAAAGCTCATTGGCCCAGACTTTCCTCCCATGCCTCCCTGCATTTGCCTCATAAAGAAAATAAATACAGCTAATATGATTAAAATTGGAAAGCTTGCTATAAGAAGCTGTTTAAAGATAGATTGCTCTTCAGGCTTTTCTCCAATAACAGCAACCCTGTGATCAGAGAGGATTTCACTTAAGTCATCTTGTAAAAAAGGAGGTCTTACAGTTTCAAAACTTTCTCCATTAACTGTTTTGCCTTTAAGGGTGTAATTATCTGAAGAAAATTCTACACTTAAGACCTGATCACTTTCCACTTGAGATATGAAATCAGAATAAGAAAGTTCCTGAACCACAGACTCTTTATTAAAGTTGCTAAACACTGAAAACATGGTTATAGCAATGAATAGCCACATCAACAAATTCTTCATTAATTCACTCATTTTATTTAAATTCCTTTCCTATTAAGTAAGTTTCTTTGGAGTTTGATCTTGAAGCGCTTGGTTTACTAACCTTGCAAGTCTTGAATCTATCACTTAAAGCGTTTCTAGTATAATCCAAACTCTCACCTTGGAACACTTTTATCAATGTTGAGCCTCCCTTTTTTAAAAATTTATCGATTATTGATAAAGTATTTTCTACAAGACAAATCATTTGTGCGTCGTCTTTATCTCTTATACCACTAATATTGGGGGCCATGTCTGATAAAACAAGGTCAAATGGAACTTTTTCTTTAAATTCTTCAAAATCATTATCTTCAAGTTCCGTTATAGACTTATGAATAAAAAAAGCTCCTTTAACTTCTTTCATATATTGGATATCAACTGCTACTACTATTCCTTTGTCTCCTACGCTCTCCTTAATGACTTGGGTCCAACCACCAGGAAAAGAGCCTAAATCTATTACTGACATATTCTCCTTGATTAAAATATCTTTTTTTAAAATTTCTTTTAATTTAAGCGAAGCTCTAGACCTATAACCTGACCTTTTTGAGAGCCTTGTGAAGGCATCTCCATCTCGATAATTTTTTTTAAAATTTGACAATTTTTATATGTATTCAACTTTCTCAATTTCATATTCAGTTGAGCCACTGGGAGTGTCTACCTTAACAATATCACCTTCAAATTTTCCAATCATCTGTTTTGCTAAAGGGGCAGCATAAGAAATTTTTCCTAAATTAGCATCTGCCTCATCTTCTCCGACAATTTTATATTGAGCTGATTGATTAGAATCGGAATTGATAATTGTAACAGTAGTACCAAATATTACTTTTTGAGATGGGTCTATATTTAGAATATCAATAACTTGTGAACTACTTAGTTTAACTTCTATGTCTTTAATTCTTGCTTCACAAAGACTCTGTTGTTCTTTAGCTGCATGATATTCGGCATTTTCTTTTAAATCGCCAAATTCCCTTGCTGTGGCTATGGGATCAATTATCCTTGGCCTATCTTCGTTTTTTAGCTTCTTTATTTCATGTCTTAATAGACATTCGCCCTCTTTGGTCATCGGGTTCATAACTAAGCAATTTTAGCATGAAGATCTTGTAATCTCTCAACGGACCATTGATCTTTGTTTCTTAGCACTGCACAAACAGCCTTTCCTCCTTCAATAGTAGTAGTGCAGTAAATCCTTTCT
>Ga0163180_10001630_pt1 | contig 12758 bp, 7 predicted proteins | sample AtlANTMetagenome_2_FD_109647 | JGI IMG/M metagenome (GOLD analysis project Ga0163180, IMG submission 109647) | Marine eukaryotic phytoplankton communities from the Atlantic Ocean - Atlantic ANT 4 Metagenome | ecosystem: Environmental > Aquatic > Marine > Oceanic | place: North Atlantic Ocean...
AATCTTGAATAAACCCATGCAGTTTCTACAATGTTATGATCCGTCCATGTTACATTTGAAATTGGATCAGTAACAACTATTCCATTTATTGTAGTACCTGTAGTACAATTAATACTTTGACTACTCTGTTGTGTTCCACCGAGACCAAATACATCAGGACCAGATGTAATATTACCTGCATTATTATTAGGTGCAGAATTAGAATGACTCCACACAGATCCAGTTGAATATGGTGACTGACTATTTGTAGAACTAAAAACACAACTAACACCAGCTGCAGCACCAGTTGTAACTCTTATAGCATCTCCATCTAAACCTTTATCTCCACCAACTCTCTCACAAGCACTTCCATACCATTGCCCACTAGTTACTTGTCCTATGGAACCATCTTCTGGAGCAACAGTAGGATCTCCACCATCTCCACCAGCACCAGCACTAGCACCTCCATGAACTTCACCACCACCACCAAGTCCACGAACTGTTTCTGTTGCATCCGTACCATCTTCTGGTGCAGTATCATAATTACCTCTTACATGTTTATCTCCACCAAGACCAGCAGGGAAACCAGCACCGCCTCCACCGCCACCGCCTCCAGCAACAGGAGATGATCCCTTTTTATTACTGGCAGCAGTTCCACCACCACCACCTCCACCATATCCAGTCTGAATATAACCATTATTAATAACCGTTGCTGGTGTCTGCTCTACACCTAAAGCACTCGTTGCATTATATGGTGAATTATTTCCTTCACCAGCACCAGTATTTCCACTACAATTAAATTCACCATCACCACCATCACCACCAGCACCAAAAACTTCAGCATCAGGTCCAAGATTAATAGTAAAATCAGTATCTGTATCCCATATACCACTCCTAACAGCAACTTTAGATTGACCGTTAATTTCTTTAATAGATCCTATTTTTTTATTAACATGCCCTATTACTTTCTTTCCTGACGTACTAGAAGGTTTTGAAACAAAACCACCAACAATACTTACATCATCGTTGTTGTACTTATCTTTAATATTCTGTCTTGTTGTAGTTGCACCTGTATATAAATCAACTACCATATTCAATCTTGCTTTATAGAAGTCACTAAATCTAATCGCACCTGCCTGTGGTATGTCCTTATTCAGTGCTGCTCCAGCATTAGTATCCAATGGTATATTAACTAAAGCACCGTATGTTTCACTTACACGATACTTCCCAAGTCCATTTAGATTACCTCCAATATTGCTAGGATAACCAAATTCTGCTGCTATGTCAGAAAATTTTATTGCATCTCCAGTGGTCTTGTTTATAGTCATTGTATATTTTTTTAATTATTTAGTAAATTTTCCAATATTGAGGATGGATGTATCCTGTTGAATAATGAAGTAATCCTTCCTTTAAAACTATATTAACATCACCTACGATTGCTAACCTCTCACCCACAAATCCTTCAATAGATTCAGTTTTATGGGACAAAGTACCTGGAAAAAGAGCAACATGACCCTCTGGTGGATCAATAAAAAATGTTTCTGCATTTCTTTCATTATATTTTCCAATCATTGACATATGATCTAATGTTCCTTCTTCATTACCAGACCATAAACTATTTTTATAAGCAGGATTTGAGAACTTTAATCTATGTGCCTTGGGTGGCATATTCAAATAATAAACAAAAGCAACATGACATGTAGAATGAATATGCCAAGGAATTTCTCTCTTATCTCTAGCTCTGGATAACCAACTTTTAGTAATCATATAATTAAAGAGATCCTTATATCCCAATACCTCACAAGTATATTTTTTCACATGAGAAATAATCTCATCGAATATTGGTTCAAGACTATCTTCTAAATGTATTATATTTGGATTACCAGTATTTTCACTGACAGTATTATTCTCCTCATCTTCATCATAATCGAATTTATGATACACATCATAAAAACTTTTTTTGTAATTGTCATGGTCACTCATTTCCCCAACATACACTGTAGTGGGGAAAATATTAAAAATTTGACTCATACTTAACTCAAAGCATCAACCTTAGCATTTAGTTCCTTAATTGCTTCTATTAGAAGTGGTACTAATTTCTCGTACATTACTGCCTTAGTACCATTATCTCTTGTAGTAGTCACTCCAGGAAGACCAAGTGATTCAATCTCTTGTGCAACTACACCAGTATCAAGCATACCTTCACGAGTTGATTTTTCATTCCAGTTAAATGTATTACCACTAATTGATAATACTTTAGCAAGAGGATCTTCAATAGGAGTGATGTTATCCTTTAAGTTTTTGTCAGAAGCAAAGAATGCGACAATATCATCATTACATCTTAATTCACCACCTTGGATTTCAACTCCCCAAGTTTGGTTAATAATTTTAGTTACAACATTGCCAGTACTATTCTCACCAAGAAGTTCAAAGTGTGCCTTACCACTAGTTGAGTGTCTTTCAAATTTAGCAATTGTTACACCATTACCAGTTTGTAGTAGAACACCCTTACCTTTATCTGTGTCATCACCAACATTTTGACCTCTTATATGAACAGTTCCTATACTAGCATCAATAACATTATCATGACTAACTCCAACTTGGATATTACCAAATGTACCACCATCAGTAGTAATATTACCACTAATTGTTGAGTCTCCAGTAGCAGTTATAGAACCACCAGAAGTTACAGCACCACCAAATGTTCCTGTTCCATCAACAGTTAAATTACCACTAGAAACATTCAAACCATTTCGGAATGTAGCACCATATCCAATAAAGTCACCTGATGTACTAATACCTCCATTACCTGGAGTTACATTATGAATAGCACCAACATAAAAACTACCACCAATATTCATATTACCTCTAGCACCAATACCACCTCTGGTTATAATTGAACCAGTATTGGGAGTAAATGAATTTAATGTAGATCTAACTTCTAATTGACCACTATAAATTTGATCACCATCATGAATCTCTGTAGATTTAAAGGTAACAGTATTTCTAAATGTTACTGGACCATTAAATTCAGTCAATAGTTGATTAGATTTACCACCTTCTACAAGTAGTCTCTCCTTAATGATAACCTCATCAAAGACAACAGATAATCTAGATGGATCTTGTCCAGTTACAGTTGGTACTGGAATATCAAATGTAGTTTCTTTACCAGTGGAAGAATTGATCTTCTTATTGCCAATGATAAAGTCACCCTTACTGTTCATACCAGTATAAACAACAGTACCACAATCTCTTTCTTGTGCCTGTGCTAAGTAATCCTCATCCTCAGTTAATGTCTTAACCTGAACCTGTGGAAGACCAGTTGAATAGTTACCTGGACCATAACCAATATATTCAAATGTATGACCAGAAGCACGAATAATAGAAGGTCTTCTAAATTCAATAGCAAGTGGTTTAATTTTCTTGACCAATGTACCATTATCATGTGCAACAGCACTTGTTCCCAATGAACCACGAATTACCTGCAATTCATTAGCACCACTACCAAATAATTGATTATTAGAAATTCTTATAATCTCATCATTAACCTGAACATAAGATCCAAGTTCAAATCTATAGATTGCATTAGTAGTAGTAGTTAATTTAATTGTAGTATCTGCTTTTGCAAGAGCACTAGCAAGAGTTATAGTCTGATTATCATAGAAAGATAAACCTCTAGCACCTAAATTCTCCGCATCCTTATCAGAACTCTTATCATTGGCAGATAAACCATGAGGTAAGATAAAGGAAGAAGCATTAGAAATAGCAGACACATCTGTAGCAGATGAAACTGTGAAAGTATCCTTATCAACTATTTCATTAACGATAAAATCACCAAGATTATTTCTTGTAGTTTCTAAAATTCTAATCTTATTACCTAAACTCAATCCATGAGACATATGAGTAGTAATAGTTAATACCTTATTCACACTATCATAAGAATGTTGTAATACTGTAAGTGATGGTGCAATATTCAATGCGTATTGACCAACATCAATAGTAGGATCACTATTATTAACTGCAACAGTTATTCTATTCTTAGCAGTAACATCACTAATTCTATAAAGACCACTGGTACTAGTACTTACACCTGTTATCTGAACAGCGTTTCCAATAACACTATTAACTAATCCCGTAAATTGAACTTTACCACCTGTTGGAAGACCTGAATGTTGAGTTGAATCAACATCTAATATTCCACCACTTGCTGAATATCCAGAACCACCAGATGTAATTTCAACTGCAGAAATAGTAGTACCAGTAACAGTAACTTTTCCTAATGCACCTCTCCAATCAACAGTACCTGTATCAAATAATTTAACATTATAATATGTACCTGCAGTACCACCACTACCTGCTGCGTATATAATGCTACCATCACTGTAGATACTATTATATCCATGCTCTCTAGAGAATGTAATAAGAGCAGTTCCATCAGTTCCACTAGTATATGTTGTAGAAACTCCACTAATAGGAACACCAATGTGGAAATCAGTAAGGAATTTATCTATAGACTCCCTAGTAAGACTCTTCTTAAGGTCATTTGTTGTTACATCACCTAATGGAGATCTTCTAGCATAAGAGGCAGATGCTTGTGGGTTATCATCAACATTATCTCTATCTAACTGTGGATATAAATCAGTTACATTCTGACTATAACCAAGATCACTGAATTGAGATACTCCAACATTATTACCAGCATTAACAACATAAAGATGATAAACACCATCTTGAGTATCTTCAATATAAGGACTAATTACATCATTCCTATAGATGTAATAGTTATTTTGACAATCATTTCTCTCAAATCTAGGAAGATTTGTTGTTCTAGAACTAATGTCATTATTCATTAATCCAGTGGTATGTAATATACCATCAGTATCTGTCAATGAATACTTGAATTGATGACTATTATCTACTGATGTTACCTTAAATGTTCCATTAAATCCTTTAGTAGAATCTCCTGTAGTATTAACAGTATCACTTATATTTTTAACTATAATAGAATCACCCACATTAACTCCATGTGGCAATTCACTTAAAAGTGTAGCAGTACCTGAAGCTGCAGTACATGTACTAATGAAACTTAGATTTCTATTATAACCATAATCCTCTCCACTAAGTATTGGAGTATTCTGAGTAATTGCAGATACATCAGCATCAGCATCAGTACGGAAACCAGTAGAACTAGATGATTGAATAATAAATCCTTCTTCTGGATTCTTAGAATTATCAAACTCTTTAGGAATTACAACTCTTAACTTATAAAGTTTTTCATCAAGACTTCTGGAATCTGGTGTTCTCTTAAGATAACTATCATCTGTTCTGGCACTAAGACCTGCAGTTCCTTGTCCAGCAATCTCTTTCCATATTTCACTACAAGATTGACTAGTAGTAGTACCAGCATCTGGAGCAGGAGTTCCACCACCACCAGTAGTTGAAAGATCAGTATGAATAAACCAGTTATTATTGGTAGTATCATACTGAATAGGTGATCCAACATCACCTGCATCTTTATCAGAAACTCTACTTATAACATTAAGTTTTGATCCACTATGATATAAAGTAATTGCAGTACCATTATTAGCATTGGTAAGAGATGATGCAATCTTAACTTGATTTGCTGCTAATGGTGATCCAGTTATTGCATAATATATTTTATCTGCTTCAATATTCTCTGGAAGATCTCCATCATCAGCGATTATAAGTATCTTCTCACCTGTTTGTAATCCATGAGTACCAATAGTAAGAACACTATTTGATACATTAGTTACAGGATAATTTTTAGAAGCACTGCTTGTTCCAACAGCTTGAGTGCCATTAAAAGAATCTACCATATTAATGGTAGCAGTATGCTCATTATTACCAACTAAAATAGTTAATTGATCATTAGATTTAGCACCAACCCTATATCCTTGAATCAATACTGGTGGTTTATTATTGGGGTCAGTCCATTTATAAAGATATAATTGATTTCCTTTATTTGCAGAGCATGTTAATGCAACATCAATTGCTTGCCAATCAATTTGTTCTTCTTCTGCGGTTATTGCCTTTGGAGTAATAACAGAAGTTACTATTGCCTTATCATCCTTAGTAAATGCTTTCTTCTTAAATCCAGTAGATACTAATGATAGTTGTCCAAAGTTAGAGTTAGAGTTAGTTAAACTATAGTCAGATCCAGCTTGAACATCAAAGTGGCGAGTATAACCAATAGCAAAGATAGAAACCAACTGCATAACAGCATCATTGGTTGCCTTAATATGAGTTGTTTCCCAATCACCCTTATAGATAGCACCACTATCCAAATGATATACTTTCTGTTCATTTAATGAGGATGAACCACTAGATAAATCTGACCCAGTTACCTTAGTAGTTGATATTTCTTCATATCCACGACCACTTGCATCATATTTCAAGAATGCACGGTCATCTTTCTGTAGTGATACACCAGTGAACTGTGCAGCAACAACTGAACGGAAACCAGTTGCTTTAGCACCATCAGCAAACATACCATTCATACCCCATACAGAACGTAAGGAGCAGTTAAAGATGTATGGAGAAGCACCAGATACAGTATCAGTCTCAATCGTTACTGTTGCAGCATCCACATTTGGTTTTGGTGGAAGGTTTGCAGGTACAAACTCTAAGGAATATGTAAATTTCTTTTTATCAGTAGGATCAACTCCTGTAACTACTGTAGAAACATTATAATTAGCGACACCAACCCCCTTTATTTTAATAGGAGTTCCTCTATTTAATCCATGATCAGTATTAGTGGTAACTGTAATTACATTACCTGGTGTAGATCCATTACCAGAAATAATCTCTGAGATAGAAATTGGATCAGTTGCAAATGCACCAACAATCTCATACTCAGGACGTTGTGGAGAGAATCCACCAGATGCAGAAGGATATTTCTCAGTAACATCTCTACCAGATGCTGGATTAAAGGCATTAGACAACTTACTATAGTACATAGCAAGGTCAGTTAATGTGAATCCTTTATCATCACGGACGTTTATACCATCAGCATATTCAAAAATGGTAAGTTTGTGGTGAGAGAATGTTGGTTTAGCAACATGAGTTGAACTGAAATCAGCAGGATCAGTATAAACTAAACCATCTTCATCACCATCAAAAGTAGTAAATTGCCAGAAATAACAAGCACCAGTTATCCTAAAGAGTGCAGTATCCTTTACATTAGGATCTGTAGGGTTTGGAACATATTTTGGTCTAACTTTTGTCTTTCTTAAATCTAGTCCAACAAGTGATGTACCACGAGGAACAATTACACCACCATCAATACTATTAAACTTATAGAGTACGTTATCTTCTTGCGTTAAATCAAAATTAGATGAAGGTGTTAATGTTAATTCTGTCGAAGCAACTGTTTTAACACCAGAAGGGGATTTTGCTTTTGCTGTATTATCTTCTGTTAGAATACCATAACCAGGACGGTTATCTATTAAATGCTCACCAGGATATAGTAATATTGTTGTCTTCTCAACTATATCATTATCTGATCCTTTAACCCATGAGAATCTTGCTGCTTCTAGCAATGCTCTCTGAATCGTTTTAAAAGGTTTAGTCAGTGAGTTTCCTTGATTCTCGATGGCATCAGTCGAATCAAGATCACTTGGATTAACATAAAGAATACGACCCTCGGTATTCTTTATAAAATTCTCTAGCTTATTAAGAGGCATCGCTTTATTTTTTACAAAATATTCCTATGATCTATTTAGTTATGTAGAGATTAAGTCTCTGCACCACCACCAGTTCTTTGAAGACGAATCCATTCTTCTTCAGTTTTTTGATTATCAACCAATCCCTCCTTTTTCAATTTACTATAATTATGACATGTACCAAAATTAGATTTTATTTTGGGTTCATTTTGTTTTTTCATAGATGGAAAGATCCGAATATTTTATTCTCTCAGGTTCAAGCAAATCAGTTACAACTTTCATAACATCCATAAACTGTTCTGTAGTTTCACATACAACCTTTCTCTCTTCACCCTCATCAGAAATGATAAGGAAAGATCTATTACACACATCAACAATAGTGCGATTTACTACATCGTCATTCATATGAACTGATTACTTTTCCCAAGCATCATATCATATGTATAATACTTTGTCAAGATGATGGTTCAGATGGCCAAGTAACACTTGATATACCAACAGGATTATTAGAATCTAAAACAGGAGTTTGAGTGGAAGGAAGATCTCTTAATGCTTGTCTATATGTTTTCCATGCAGCAGGTATATTGGATCCTGTTTCCTTTGCCATAACTATTCTCCAATCCGATGTTGCAATTCTTCTATCTCTTTCTATACGCAAAAGTCTATAAGGTTCTGCATTTTCTAATTCAGTAACCTTTGCATTAAGTTCTTTTCTGTCTGGTTGAGTTATATCTGATGAATGCCATTCAGTAATGTCATCATTAACCATTGTGAACTGTGCATCAGGATGCAATGCTCGAATTGCGTGTTCTATACCTATTCTCATGGTTTAATCTCCCATACTGTGTTTTGAATACCTGATTCATCTTGTCCATAATTAGAATAAAGATTATCACCAGCTTCTTTAAAACACTGGACATAGTATCTTATTTTCTGACCAAGAGGTACTGATTTTGGTTCATCCATAAAGGTTAGATAGATTGTACCAGGCCCAGTCCAGGCGTTACTTGGAGACCAATGTGAATGCTGAGAATGAAGGTAAACTTGTGTTGGAACAAAACCTACAGGTGACTCTCGATATACTCTAAAATGAAGACCATTAATTGCACTATGCAATTCCATAGTGAAATTAAATTCAACCCATAGCGTACTACCCATAATTCTTGGAGTAACATCTATTGAAAGACCAGAAAGTGATGTCCAAGTACTATTACTACTAACATTAGTACGTGTTGCACTAGTTGTATGATTTAAAAGCCAAGTACTCCCAGATGGCATCTTCTCATATGGAACTGTTCCATCAAGTTGGGATAATTTATCTCTTAAATTAAATGCTGGTTTTGTAACTCTTGCTGGCATTATTCTTCCTCCACAATCATACCATTAACAGAACTGATACAACGATGACCTGTCACACCTGCTGATGATCTAGTCTCACTATTTATCCTAACCAATCCATTGAAATCACTACGTGCAGTATTTGTAAGAACGTGTAGAAGTCCTGTGTCTTTATCATAAGAAGTACCTCTTATTAGATTACTATCACCATCTAAAGTACATTTAGCATTTGGATGGAATAATTTTCTTTCTTCATTATAAATTCGATTAATCATATCAGCATCTGTATATCCTTGTGAAATACGAACTAAAGCTACCTTTGACCAATGATTATTATCAGTAATAGTGCCACCTGGAACTGTACTTATCTGACCATTTGCATGTCTACCACCAATAACTAATGTTTGGTTTGCAGCAGCAGTTGCAGCATCAGTATTAGTTCCATCAAGTCTTCCATTAAGATAAGCATAATTTGTACCAGTAGAACCATTTCTTACCCAACACATAAAATATAATTGATTGTCTTCTAGAACAGTATTTCCAATAGCACCACCATGCAAAGCCATTTTATCAAGTGCTCCACAGAACCATTGCTTACTACCATTCCAATAATCTAATGAAATTAAAGGTCTCCAACCAGATCCTATAGGTGCTGCCCATGCCATTACAGTATAACTATTACCACTATTTTGTAAGAAATTCAATTCATGATTATATGGTTGTTCCAAATATCCTTGACTAGACATATCATAAGTCACTATTTCTGATCCAGATGCTGCTGGAGTTCTACCCATAGTATTATATGCTACAAGTCCTTTATGAAGTTGTTGTCCATTAACAGAGAAATTAGAACCTCCAGGATTTAATTGTCCATTACTAGAACCAACATCCTCTCCAATTCTCACTGCATAAACATTATCAGCAGCAACGTTCCATCCACTTTCTAAAACTATATGAGTCGTAGTTTGTGTTGCTCTGAATGTAACCGTAATTGGTTCATTTACATCAGTAACACCATGTTTATATCTTCCCCTACCCATATGATCATATCCAGTAGAAGGATACTGTACTGTTCCTACCCACACATTTAATTCTTGATTACTACCAAATACATTTGGAGATACAGATAATGGTTGTGTATATACCATATACCAAACACCAACCTCTGTCGTGATGGTTGTATGTGCTCTCGCATAATTTGTTGCACCATTCAGATCCATTCTACCACCATTAGCAGTACTATGAAGAATATTAGATCCAGATCCTGATAAATCAGTCCATCCAGTTATATTACTAGCGAAGGTTCCATTACTTATTAAATTAGAACTTTGTGCTAAACTATCAGTATTTGTACTTGCACACGTACATAATGGATTTATTCTACGTAAGTATCCAGTAGGATAATCTTTATTTAAGAAAGCAAGTGTTCTAGTACCACCAGATGTATTATCTCTAGAACTAGGAGTACTTCCACTTGTTGATCCACTATCTTCAGGTAAATATAAGTTCATACCTACACCATTTGATAATGCAAGTTTATCATCATCCACCCAAGTTACTTTTTCACTGCCTGGATGCCAGCGAATACTTGGATAAAGATTCATTGCAGCATTGTAATAATAATGTTTAAAACTTGTCTGATCAGGATCAACCTTATCTTGTAACTCATACATATAAGTCACAATAACATTACTATCCCTAAATACACCAACTACCTGACCTTTAGAATTAACATCAGTCATTGCTATACAAGTATATGAACTGCCAGGTGGAGATGTATCAGTATCAATAGTTTCATCACTATGAATCTGAGTCACACTTCCATGACATCCAATGAAAATTGTGGGTCTTGGTAGTCCAGTATCCTTATCAAGATCAGCTGTTGAAGAAACAAACTGTGTGCAACAAAACATTCGAGAACTTGAAGTTACATATCCAGCATAATTATGCCATTCAAGATTACTATTTCTCTGTGCTATATTACCATACCAACGACCAGCTTCAGAAGATAGTGAATCCATTCTAATAACTTTTTCTGAAATCATATTAATTATAGGAGATCCATAACTATCAGATCCTTGATCTTGAGCTACTACTAACTGCCCATTGAGCATATGAATATCTTTAATTAGAAGACCGCCAGGAGATCCAGAACCTACCTGTATTGCATGTGTTGCACCATTTCCATAACCACTAGATACAAAAATCATCCACATTGGAAGATTAGGATCATCACCATCATATATTGTCAATTTACGTTCTTCGGCAACAAGTACTGCAATAGCAGGGAATTCTTTTCTTGCTCCTCTATACGGTCCTGGTCCTTCATTATACCATGAAGCATCTTGTGTCCTCTTTCTCCATGCACCACCATCACTATCTTTTGATGTATCATATATGAATATTGAATTAGCATTATCACTAATCTTTGCTTTAATAGCAGCAATATTTTCTATCTCTACTTCAGTTAAATTAGCATGAGCAGGATCTTGATATGCCAATCCACCCAACATTGCGTTGGTGGGTACTTGACTATTTCCGATTCCGACTAAATTAGGCATTAGTTATTATTCTCCTGTTGTATTTATTGGTTGTTGAGATTCTTCAATTGATTATCAGGAAGACGTTTAGGATAATACTGAACTCTCTGAAGATGTCCATTTAATTGATCCGCACTATTACTATGCTGATAAAAAGTTACTCTGTTATAAGCACCATCTAATGTGGCAGAAGTATCATTAGTAAGAACACCAGTTTTGATATTAATACCTGCAATATCATTTTCTTTATATGCAAGAGTAGTTACGTGTAAAGTATTCAGCCTACTAGCATTTGTTGAACTCTGACCACCATTTGCTTGTGCCGATCCACCAGTATTAACATATCCATAACCACCTGCACCACCACCAGAACCAGCAACAATATCTATTACTGAATTACTACTATCATTAATTTGGAATATTCTCAGTCCAGCATTATCATTACCCAACCAATATGCACAATTTATAGTTCCTTCGTCTTGATTAAAGAAATCAGTAAATTCTTCTCCATCTATTAGTGCAAAATCTGCTCCACGAGTTGTTTGATATGCACCATGATTTGGAATATAAGAAGTTAGGGAAGAACCTTTCTCAACCATAGCACCCCATATGTAGAAACTTGGATTTCCATTTCCTTGTTCATTACCAGCTTCAGAACCTAATGTAGCAGGATGACCAAGCCACATATGTGCAGTAAGAGTTGAATTAGCATCAAACTGACCTGGATTAAAAACGTATGAGAGACGATACCATCCATTTCCGTAGTCCTCTATTTTCGGATCACCAACAAGACCATTAACTTTTACAGCAGAATTACCAGCATATTGTGATGTTAGATCTTGCAAATCAAAAGTAACAGATGACATACCATGAGATCCACTATGCCCTGTTGGTTCTGGATTATTAGAAAGGTTTCCACTTAATTCAATTTCAAAATAACGATTTAAATTAGATGCAGATCCTGCTGTAACTCTCTTTACGAATACTGATGCAACATATGAAGTATCATATGCATCAACAGTAACTGTTCTATAAAATCTATGATATCCTGCAGTACTTGATGGTGCGTAATGGTAGGCTGGACTTGATCCATCTGGATTAGTAGATAATTGAGATCCACTTGATGCTGAAAAAACATCTGTACCAACACCGTATGTCCAAAAATTACCACTACCATAACTACTTACAAAATCACCATTCTCTAGATAATTTTTTCTAC
>Ga0163180_10001631_pt1 | contig 12752 bp, 12 predicted proteins | sample AtlANTMetagenome_2_FD_109647 | JGI IMG/M metagenome (GOLD analysis project Ga0163180, IMG submission 109647) | Marine eukaryotic phytoplankton communities from the Atlantic Ocean - Atlantic ANT 4 Metagenome | ecosystem: Environmental > Aquatic > Marine > Oceanic | place: North Atlantic Ocean...
CGGCAGGATACGCCAGTAATTACAACTAAAAAAAATACTGACGAAGTATCGAAAGGTGCTTACGTTATCCGAGAATCCTCAACTGACATTGCTCTAACTGTAATTGCAACTGGAAGCGAAGTATCACTTGCATGCAAAGCGGCAGATGACATAGAGAAAGAATTTGAATTGGGTGTTCGTGTAGTGTCCATGCCCTGTATGGAAAGATTCGAGCGACAGACAACCGAATACCAAAAGAGTATTATCAATCCAACAGTTCCATCCATTTCAATAGAAGCTGGTTCAACATTCGGCTGGAGCAAATGGGCAGATACGCAAATTGGGATTGATTCTTTCGGGACTTCCGCCCCAGGTGATATCGCGCTAACAGAATTTGGTATTACTAGTGAGAGTATTTACACAGCAGCAAAAAATTTACTTGAAAATAGAGAAAACACATGACAAGACTGAAAGAACTATTTTCGAGGGAGAATCAAAGCCCGTGGCTTGACAACCTACGTAGATCATGGATATCAACAGGTGAGCTCCAAAATTGGATTGATAACGGAGTCAGAGGGATCACTTCAAATCCAACGATTTTCCAAAAAGCCATGACAGATACTGATGATTATGATACGCAATTGCTTCAATTGATAGCTTCGGGGAAATCAATCGAAGAAAGCTATTGGGAACTTGTGGTTGAAGATATAAACAATGCCCTCGATATGCTTCGTCCACTTTACGACGAATCAGCAGGACTTGATGGTTTCGTTTCACTGGAAGTTGACCCTTCACTGGCTCACGATACTTCTGCAACAATCGCGGCTGCTCGTCATCTTCATTCACTTATCAATAAACCAAACCTCTATGTAAAAATCCCCGCCACTTCTGCTGGTGTTCCAGCCGTAAGGGAAATAATTTCTGACGGCAGCAGTGTCAACGTGACTTTAATTTTTTCACTTGAACGATACGAAGAAGTTATAGAGGCATACTTATCCGGTCTTGAGTCGTGCGAGGGAGATTTGTCTCATATTTCCTCGGTTGCCTCTTTCTTTATAAGCCGAACTGATACAGAGGTTGATAAGCGATTGCAAGCTATTGGTTCCGTAAATGCATTAGCACTTCAAGGTAAAGCTGCAATTACTCAAGGTAGGGTCGCATATCAGATTTTCAAAAACAGTTTTAGTGGCCCCAGATGGGAAGCTCTCCTGGAACGAGGAGCGCAACCGCAGCGCCCTCTATGGGCCTCAACATCAACTAAAAATCCAAATTTCTCGGACACTCTTTACGTCGATGAACTTATTGGTCCCGAAACCGTTAATACTATTCCGGATTCCACTCTGCAAGCTTTCATCGATCACGGAAAAGTTGCTCGTACGATTGATTCTGATGATTTTGATTCTTCCCTACTCGAACAAATTGAAAACGAAGGGGTAGATCTTCATGAGGTCGCACAATTACTGGAAGAGCAAGGAGTTGCGGCCTTCATCGAGTCGTTTAATGACTTGTTAAACACCCTTAATCAAAAAGTTTTACAATTAAAAAATTAATCTCTCAGTCAGTTTAATTATGAAACTTAGTGCTACTTTATTGGAATGCAATCTAGAGAATGCTCCATAGAAGCGACTATAAAAACTGTGGGTGACCGCTGGACGCTTCTAATACTCAGAAATATTTTTCGAGGCATGAAACGTTTTGAGACTATTCAACGGGATCTAGGTATCGCAAGAAACCTTCTAAGCAAAAGACTCCATCATTTACTCGAGAATGAAGTGATTGAACGATTCTTATACCAAGAGAAACCTAATCGGTATGAGTACCGGTTAACAGACAAAGGCAGAGCGCTCTCCCCTTCACTAATTGCTCTAATGCAATGGGGTGACCAATGGTGTTCTTCAGAAGAACCCCCAGTAAAACTTGTACATGATGATTGTGGTTCTCTCCTTACCCACTCTGTCAAGTGTGATACTTGCGGAACGGATGTAAAACCTAATGAAATTCGCAGCCTAGTTAATCAAGATAATAAAAAAATTACTACCGGAATTTCAAATGCAAATTAAAGAGATACACAATCTTCCCTTACAAAATCTCTTTGAGCTGGCAAGCTCAATACGGGAAGAAAACTACAGAAAGATAATCACTTATAGTCCAAAAGTTTTCATTCCGCTGACAAAACTTTGCCAGGATCGCTGTGGGTATTGCACCTTCGCTGAACCACCCGCTCGTCTCGAGGCGCCCTATATGAATCCGGAAGAAGTTTTAGAAGTAGCGAAAGCTGGAAAACAAGCAGGCTGCCATGAAGCTCTTTTTACACTTGGAGAACGCCCAGAACTTCGTTATCCATATGCGAAGGAGTGGCTTTCATCAAGAGGCTACTCTTCAACTATCGATTATCTGGTCGACATGTCCAAGCTCGTATTAGAAGAAACCGGACTTTTGCCGCATGCTAATGCGGGCGCCCTTTATTATGAGGAGCTGCTCGCTCTTAGGGATGTTTCCGCTTCGCAAGGCATGATGTTGGAAAGTGTCGATCCTGATCTTGATTGCCACCGAAACTCTCCGGATAAAACACCTGAAAGGCGGATATCGACTCTAAAAAATGCTGGCGAACTCAAAATTCCTTTTACTACTGGAATTCTTGTAGGTATGGGCGAAAGTCGAAGTTCACGAATAGAGAGTTTGGAAGTAATAGCTGAAATCCAAAAAACTTATGGCCATATACAGGAGGTTATAGTTCAGAATTTTCTTCCTAAAAATGGTACTGCTATGCACAAACATCCGCCTTGCCCCGAAAATGATTTTTTAGAAACAATTGCTCTTGCTCGTATTATTCTTCCCAAAGAAATCCACATCCAAGCTCCACCTAACCTTTCTGATGATTTCAGCAAATTACTTTCAGTGGGTATCGATGACTGGGGAGGCGTTTCACCTGTTACAAAAGATTACGTTAACCCAGAACGACCTTGGCCAGATTTGGAAAAGCTAAGACAAATAACTGAATCCGAAGGTTTTGAACTTGTTCCACGCTTGACGATTTATCCCGAATTTGCCTCTGATCTAAAAGAGTGGGCTGCTCCCGAACTTTCTTTTCCAATAATGGAATTGAGCGATTCATCTGGTTATGCACGCTCTGATCCTCTTGCTCCAAACGAGGACTTGGAAGAAGATGATTATCTTACAAACAATGAAACAGAAACTTCTGATGATATTTGGTTTTCTGGTTCTCCAGGGTCTCTCCCTAACCTTATAACTTCAATCAGAAAGCCGACTGGAGCAATCAACGACGCAATAGAAGGAATCCGGTCTGGAGAGGAAGCCGATGCAGAAATTCTTGAACTTTTTCTTTCGGCGCAAGGATCTGAAATATCTGCTGTAGCAGATCTTGCCGACTCTCTACGTGAGGAAGCGGTCGGCGATAAGGTCACTTGGGTCGCTAATAGGAATATTAATTACACGAATGTCTGCACTTTCAAATGTCGTTTTTGTGGCTTCTCAAAAGGACCCCTATCACTAAATCTTCGAGGTACACCCTATTTGCTTGAAATGGATGAAATAGCTTCACGTGTTGCCGAGGCAGCTCGTGCCGGAGCTACAGAGGTGTGTCTTCAGGGAGGAATTCACCCAAATTTTGACGGCAACTACTATATAGAAGTAGCAAAAGCTGTTCGCGAAGCTGTTCCTGATATTCATATCCATGGTTTTACAGCGCTCGAAGTTCTTGAAGGCGCTAGACGTTTAGATGAGCCTCTAGATTCTTATTTAAAGCGTTTAATGGAGGCTGGCCTGGCATCTTTACCGGGGACTGCCGCAGAGATCTTGGATGATGAAATCCGTAAAGACTTATGCCCCGACAAGATCAATACAGAAGAATGGTTAGAAGTTCACCGCACCGCTCATAAAATCGGACTTAGGTCTAACGTAACAATGATGTTTGGTTCTATAGAGCACCCTAAACACTGGGTTAAGCATTTACTTCTTTGCCGCGATTTACAGAAAGAAACTGGCGGATTTACTGAATTTGTTGGTTTGCCATTTGTTCATATGGCCTCGCCAATTTATCTACAAAAAAAATCTAGACGCGGACCAACTTTCCGAGAAACTCTTCTGTTGCATGCTGTTGCACGAATCGCCTACAACAAACTAATTCCCAACATTCAAGCTTCCTGGGTAAAAATTGGCTTTGACGGAGTCCGGCAATTGTTGAAAGCAGGAGTAAATGACTTGGGAGGAACACTAATAGATGAAAACATCTCTCGAGCTGCTGGCGCCCAACACGGTCAAATGGTTACGAAATCTGACTTTGAAGATCTTGTGTCTCCCTTAGGAAGGAAACTGGTGCAGCGAAATACTCTTTATGGAACTTTGGAATCGAACCGACAATTAGAAGTAAAGGGGAAAGGTCGTCTGCTTTTACCCGTGGTTAATGCCTGACCTCATCCTCTATACCTGAAAGAAGATGAGATGCTTTTTCCAGGGATCTTCTAACGCGTACAAGCTGCTTCTCTTTCGAAGATGACTTATCTTCGCCTGCACTAATTGTTTCTCTTAAATCTTGAATTGCAAGATCCGCTACTTTCTCAACCAGAACCTCAATTTGTGATTTTATTTCTTCTATTTCACCATTCATCAGAATTACTCATTTCCCTGTTTTTCATTTCAGTCACATACTCTGCGACCACTTCGAGTGGATGTTTAATTTCAAAACCTTCACTTTGAAGATGGGTAACACATCCAGGATTAGCACTTACAACTCTGGATTTTTCTCCTTTTTCGATTACTTCTCCTAATGCTTTAGTCTTAAGTTCACGGATTTTGCCCGAAAGTTGTTTTTGTGAAATGGAATATGCACCGCCCGCACCGCAACAAAGGCCCTCATCTGGGATTTCAACTATTTCAGCGAAAGGAGATAACAGTTCCCTGACAAATTGATGCGATTTTTGAGCATGTCTTAAGTGGCATGGATCTTGAACGACTAGACGTTCTTTTTTGTCAGTCTTTTCAGGCAATTTATAATTCTGCGTTATCCATTCGTGAATATCGAATACGCGTGCTGAAAAATTTTTTGCCTTTTCCGTCCCCAACAAATCACCGTACTCTTTCATCATCGCTCCACACCCTGCCGAATTCACTAAAACTGGTCCCATATCGGGCATTTCATCAATTACCTTCTCAGCTATTTTTTTTGAAACTGACCTCAAACCTGAATGCTCATGCAAAGCACCGCAACAACCAACTTTTTTTCCCGACAAGGCAACGTCCACGCTAAAAAAATCAAGTGTTTTGATTGCTGCTGTATGCACCCATGGCGTCCAAGCCTCCATCACACAACCCGTAAAGAGAACGGGATCACCTTCAAGGTGCCTTGTTTTAATTTCACGTCGAAAGAGGGGTACACCAGCGGGGATATAAGAGGAATTCCTAAAAAATCCTAATTTTTGCAAAGTTCCAATAAAGAAAGTTACTGCTGAAAGTAACAACGGTTTGTCAAGGACATACAGTCCTGCTCTAACCGGTAGTGGTAATTTTCTAATATTTGTTAGTGCTTTTTTAGTGTCACCTATCAACTCCCCGAATGGGACTGATGAAGGACACGCTGTTTCACACCCTCGACATTGAACACAAGTGTCCATGGAATGAATCCATTCTGCCGTTGGCTCGAAATCTTTTGTTCCAGCTGAACGCATTAATGCAATTCTTCCTCTTGGAGACATTCGTTCGTCACCAGTCACACGATAAGTAGGACAATGAGGTAAACATAGGCCACAAGAAACACAAGCGTTAAGCGCTTCTGGTTCTAAGAGAAGTAAGTCTTCTTTCAAATCATTTCCGCATCTATATTCATATCAATACGGTCTCCTACCAGGGTTTAATCTACCCGTCGGATCAAAATTCTTTTTTATTCGATCAGATAGCAGTTTTACACCTTCTGAAACTTCAGTTTCCCCCCGACGGGTATTTGAATAAATCGCGCCAGTTTGAAGGTCTAGAAAACCATCTTTCGAATTTTCTTGGGAAGAGCCTTTAAGTAAAGGAGGTATTTTTGGAGCCGTTTCCATAACTGTCATCCCTAGTTTCTCCAAAGAGGAGATTTCTTTTTCAACATCTTTTTCATAACCCTCGATCAGCAAAAAAGTTTTGGATCCATCGTGTAAAACGCTAGCCGGACGGTAGCAACATTTTATTATTTCTCCAAAAAGGACTTCACCTTTCAACCAGATCCCTATTTCAGGTTTAGGTCGTGTTCGTAAAGTTACCACTCCCATTAACGCAAGTGTTCCCAGAGAGGAAACAAACAGTCTGCAGAGGTCGTAGCCAGTAACATTTTTTACAGTTGGACCTCCCGCTACGAATTGTTGACCGTCAGCGCCCACACACTCAGCCTGCAGAAGAACGTCACTCGCAGCACCGATTCGTGCTCTCCTATGACTGCTGGAACCAACCGCAAGACTTCCCCCCACAGTTGAATCTGCAAATCCCGCAAGAGCAACTTCTTGCTTTAAGTCATTCAATTCGTTCTGCAATGCGTTCAGTTGCGTACCGGCACCTACTTCCACAATCATTTCTTCAGGTTTAAAATTGATTACACCTTTTGGTGCCTCAACCTCATTAGTTCCCTCTGTTAACGGACCACCAAGACTCCAACGCGTTCCACCACCGCGTACTGCAACAAAAGAAGTGTCGCCTACTTCTTCAGCGAAGTCATCCATAGTTTTCATATCCATACACCTTCTGGAATTTCATCCAAAGAACTCATTTCTCCACAGGAGCTACCGGTCGGAAGAACCTTGTGAGGGTTTGAACGGTTTTCTGGATCAAATGATCGACGAAGAGCGTCCTGTGCTTCTAGGTCACGTTGAGAAAATTGCTGTGACATGAATCTTTGCTTTTCCAGTCCTATCCCATGCTCTCCTGAAAGAACCCCGCCAGCTTCAAGTGAAATCTTTACTATTTCTTCCCCTGCCAGTTGAACTTTTTCTAAAGTTCCGGGTATCCGCGCATCAAAAACCAGTAGAGGGTGCAAATTTCCATCCCCTGCATGAAAAACGTTCATTACTAGGAGATCGTATCTTTCCGCTATTTCGTAAACCTTTTGAATAACTTCTGCCAAACTTCCCCTTGGGATGACTGTGTCATGCAAGTAGTAATCAGGTTTTATTTTAGCGATTGCGCCGAATGCGCTTTTTCTTCCTTTCCAGATTCTTTCGCGTTCTTCTTCATTAGCAGCTATTCTGACTTCCCTAGCTCCATTTTTTATTGCAATCTCAGAGATAATGTTCACTTCATGAGATACACCTTCGGGTAATCCGTCAACTTCAGCTATTAAGACCGCTTCAGCATCCATGGGATACCCCGCCTTTGCAAAAGGCTCAACTGCCGCTACAACATTTCTGTCCATGAGTTCCAAAGCTGCTGGCAATACACCGTTAGCAATTATCTGACTGACCGTCTCAGCCGCGTCAGTTATTTTTGAAAAATCAAGAAGCAAAGTAGCAATCTCTGGAGGGTTTTCAGTCAAACGAACAGCGATCCGTGTCGCCACGCCCAAAGTTCCTTCACCGCCAACAAAAACGCCTCTCAGGTCATAACCAGCGGCTTCACCATCGATAGAACCCAGTTGCACAATCGAAGCATCAGGAAGAACTACTTCTAAAGCTGCCACATGTGTATTAGTAACGCCATAAGCCAGACAATGTGGCCCCCCTGAGTTGTTTGCAACATTTCCCCCAATTGTGCATGCCTGCTGGCTTGAGGGGTCAGGTGCAAAATGTAAACCTGTATTTTTTAAAGAGGTTGATAAGTCTAAATTGACAACACCTGGTTGAACCCAAGCAATTCTTTTATTCAAATCAACTTCGATAATTTTGTTCATCCGCGTTGTGACGATCATTATTGGGTCATTGCAGGGAACGGAACCTCCCGCCAAACCGGTTCCTGCTCCTCGTGTTACAAACTCTCGGTCAAACTCGTTAGCAATCGAAATACATTCCGCTACTTCTGAAGTGTTTTCCGGGAAACATATAATACCCGCTCGACCCCCTTCCATAACCGAACCATCTTTGCTGTATATTCGTCTAGCTGAGGCACCATCTGTCACTCTGTCCGCACTTAAAGCTTTTATCAATGCTTTAAGAAGAGGGTCTCTGACTTTACGTTGCCTTTTTCTCATAACTAATTCTGCCTCTTATTTTTAAGAATTCAAGTCAATCTTCTCACACATGAGGATCAAGCGCTGAGTACCTGTATGAATGATCTAATGGAGAAATTCAAAAAACTACTACCGACGGGAAATAGTCCAGTTCTCCTTTTGTCAATCGCAACGGGTTTCATAGTTGCATTTCTAATAGCAGGTTTCGAAATACTAACAGATGACATTCTATTGGCAGAAATTTCTAGCCGTCCACTATGGCAGATAGCCTTAGCTCCCGGCATCGGTCTATTGCTGGCTGTCTCAATTATTCATTTTTTTGGAAAAAATTCTGGACCAGGCACGTCAGACGAGTTCGTAAAAGCATTCCATGAAAGAAAACCTCGACTTCCGCTAAGAGACTTGCCTGTGAAACTTTTGGCTGGAGTAGCAACTATTGGCTTAGGTGGTTCACTGGGATTAGAAGGACCATCGATTTACGCAGGTGCGACAACTGGGATCACTCTTTCCGAGCGTTTTAAAAATTGGCTTCGTAGAGAAGACATCCAAGTTTTACTTACTGCAGGTGCCGCTGCCGGAGTTGCGGCAGTTTTCAAAGCACCAGCAACTGGTGTGCTATTTGCTCTTGAAGCTCCTTATAGAGATGATGTCAATAGGCGAGCTCTACTTCCATCCCTTTTCGCTGCTGCAACAAGTTACGTTACCTACATAAATCTTGTAGGCACTAAACCCGTCGTGCCTTTCTTAAACGATCCAGAATACCGAATAGGCATTGACCTCAAAAGTGTTCAGGTCGGGTCTGATGAAAGCATGGCCTGGTTTGACGCTTCAAAACTTGCAGACTTATTTACTGGTGTTGAAACGGGTGACCTTTTCGGCGCCCTTCTCCTAGGCGTTTTAGCAGGCTTGGGGGGACGTTCAATGGCATGGTTGGTTAGATGGTCAAAAACCCAATCAAGAAAAACTTCATTTGTTCCACGAGTTGTCATAGGGGGACTTCTTTTAGCAGCCCTCGCCATTTCTGCTGATGCAGCGTTCGGCTCTCCATTGACAATCGGCCCAGGAATTGAAGCAATGGAGTGGGTTGTATCTCCCGAAAACGGACTCGGATTAATCGCTTTACTTTTCGGTCTTAGAATCTCAGCAACGCTTGTCACTTTAGCCGCCGGCGGTGTTGGAGGACTATTCATCCCATTAGCAGCGCAAGGGGTTATTTTAGGGCAATTTACAGGCGAATTAATAGGGTCAGACAGACCGGGCTTGTATCCCACACTTGGGCTTGCTGCTTTTTTAGGCGCAGGATACAGGGCACCGATTTCAGCAGTGATGTTTGTCGCTGAGTCAACCGCAGGAACTTTCGTTGTTCCAGCTTTAATTGCTGCAGCTGTTAGTCAGCTTGTCGCCGGAAAGTCTTCTGTCGCTGAACATCAACACAGCGTTCGCCTCGGTCACCTTGAGAGACGATTCACACTCCCCGTAACTTCTGCCCTAACAACAGACGTATTAACTGTTCCACCAGATGCTTCAGTATCAGAATTTGTTTATTCACATGTTTTAGGAAGACGAGAGCTGTCAGTTCCGGTAGTCGATAAGGAGAAATACTTAGGAATTATCAGCCTCAGTGACATTTCAGATATTGAACGAAACGACTGGGATGAAACAAAGATTGCAGACCTTATAAAGATTGAGCTTCCCGCGGCCATGCCCTCATGGTCCTTAAGAGATGCAATTGCTGCAATGGAAAGCAACCATACAGACATTCTCGCCGTAACTGACTCTGCAGGCTCATTTATAGGAGTTTTACGGGCAGACGATATTTTGAAACTAGATGAGATTCTGGAAGAAACCGGAAATTAGTTATTGTCATCTTCTACGACGTTACTTTCACCATCCTCAAAGTCTGACGCCCAGGCCTCAAATGCAGGTGAGTGACCCTCATCTTCAATTTCAGATTCTTCGTCGCTAGAGAGACTCTCTAATATTGAGTCGATATCCATTTCTTGGTTACGTTTTAAAGCTCTCGCTTCTTCAAAGCGACGATGCCGGCCTTTTTTCAACGTGAAACCTCCACATACAATTCACAAACAGCAATCTTAGCGACTCCTGAAGATCAAATGTGTCACATTTTCTCTAATTTCGAGGCTCGAGTAATATTCTATTTTCCCCGTCAAAAGCCAGAGAAACCTTACCACTAAGAATATCCTTGACTACTTCACCGACAACTTCACCCCTCCAACCTTTGGCAAGCTTCGAATCCGAGTCGCCACTTATTAAAGCCTCAATATCATTTCGCGTTCCCAATAAAGAAGGATCTATTTCAGCATCACGCGCCAGTTGATATATATATGCAGTCACCAAAGCAACAGCTGCTCGTATGTCTGAATTTTTTGATTTGGTTTCTGGACTTTTGTTTTCAAGTGGTACGGGAGGGGCGTTTAAGATAACGTCCAAAATTGCTTCTGCAGTTTCATTTTTAAATTTTTGCTTCTCTAATCCCCTAACTTTTCCCAACTCTTGTATGGATTTTGGAAGTTGTTGTGATATCGAGACAATTGCTAAATCTGACATAACTCTTCTAACCGGAATATCCAGCCTTGCAGCCTCTATTTCGCGCCACTTTGAAATTGAATGAGCCGCGTCTCTTGATTTGCCTTTTAAACGTTTCAACTCCTTGATTCTTTTCCACGCTTGATCAGGCAAACGACGCACAGACTCCTTATCAAGAAATGACTCACATTCGTCTTGAACCCAAGAGAAACGACCCAATTCATGCAAACGGTTAAGTTGAAAATCATAAATTTTCAGTAAGTATTTAACGTCTGATGCAGCATAAGATTTTTGCCCGTCAGTTAAAGGGCGGGACAACCAATTGGTCATCCTGTCTTCTTTTGGAAGATCTATACCTAAATACTGTTGGTGTAAAATGGATAATGATGGAGTTGATAGCCCCATGAAACCAGCGGCAATTTGAGTATCAAATAGTCTTTTTGGAACAGTTCCACAAACCCGCAAAAAAACTTCTAAATCTTGAGCGGCGGCATGCATTACAAATTTTGTCGCACTGTCAAAAAGTTGTGAAAGAGGAGTTAAGTCGCATGACAGTGGATCCAGTAAAGCAACATTATTTTCGGCCCAAGCAATTTGGATTAAAGCTACTTTGGGAAAGTAGGTTCCTTCTCGATGGAATTCGGTATCGATAGCCAAGACTTCTTCATTTTTTATAACAGAAAGTAGTTTTTCGACACCAGAGTTCGACTCTATTAACTGAAATTCTTCACTTTTAGCTTTCAGTTAAATCATCCTTCCTAAAGGCAGTTGACTCCAGAATCATCGTTAGATCGTCGGGCTCATCAACGTCAAATAAGACCTGGGGATCGGCCCCTTCTATTGTCAAAATTTTCAAATCTTTAGTCGCTCTCCATGGGGCTCTAATACTGTTCGAAAAAGAGTTCAACAGGTTGGGTAATACATCCGTTGGCCATATCGCATGCATCCACTGTAAGCGCTCTTCGACTACGGGAACAAGTATAGATTTCGGTTCTTCAGTTGACTTAAGAATCATTTCAGTAATGAAGTTTTTAGAAATATGTGGAAGATCACAAGCGACTATCAGAACATGCGTTTTACCCTGACTCTTGAAGTGCTTTAAAGCAGTGATGATGCCACCAAGTGGACCTTCTCCCGGATATTCGTCAGATAGATACTGATAGCCAAGTGCCGTAAACACTGCGCCGTTTCCCCCAACAACACGGAAATCAATTACCCCCGCCTCATTAAACGCGCGGACGACTCTACCAATCAAAGGTTCGCCATCGATCTCCAACAAAGCCTTATCGAAACCCATTCTTTTACTCTGTCCGCCGGCTAATACAGCTCCCCCAAAGTTGGCAATGATGTTTTCCTGCATTGTTTTAACTCTATTTACTTTTCATGTCGATATCTTTATTTTTCTCATTTTTGAAAGGCCTCCACTTATCTGCAATCGACTCTGACTAGTCTTCGTATGTGTCTAAGATAATTCCTGAAATTGCTAACGTGAACTCACTTCCTGATTGGATTTCTCCAGAAATTACTCAGAATTTGAGCATTGTTGCATTGGTGGTATTAGGAATACTTTTATTTTTAGTTCTTAGATTCATAAGTAAAGTTTTAGTCAAATTTACTTTTATTGTGATCATTCTCACTTTAGCTTTTGGTGTATGGACCGAGAGATCAGATTTATCTGGATGTATTAACACTTGCAACTGTGAGATATTTGGGCAGAAAATTTACATTCCGGAAAGCAAAAACCCATTCTGTGATGAATCTTAAATCTTAGACGTGCGGTATCTGCTCGATTCTTAAGACATTCGTTGCCCGAGCATTAGCATTTGTACCTGCTAGAACTGCTACTAATTCGCCTCCTCGTAGACCAGCCTTGTCTCTCACAATATGAAGAGCAGCATTAATACGTGACTCGATATCTCCACCTTGTTCAAGGTAGATAGATTCTGTGCCCCAGCTAAGAGACAGCTGCCCGACTGTTCTCGGCTCTGAAGTCAAACCGATGATCCGAGCAGTGGGCCTGAATCGCGCCATGGACCGAACAGTGAACCCTGTTCCTGATATACACAGAATTGTCTCTACC
>Ga0163180_10001633_pt1 | contig 12739 bp, 11 predicted proteins | sample AtlANTMetagenome_2_FD_109647 | JGI IMG/M metagenome (GOLD analysis project Ga0163180, IMG submission 109647) | Marine eukaryotic phytoplankton communities from the Atlantic Ocean - Atlantic ANT 4 Metagenome | ecosystem: Environmental > Aquatic > Marine > Oceanic | place: North Atlantic Ocean...
CCCATCTAGCGGAGAGTTTTTGAAATGGGATGGTTCTAAGTGGGTAGCCGCTGCTGCTACCGTGAGCGGTCTTGCTGCTGACGATATCACTGCTGGTGATGCCGCTGTTACTATTGCAACCACTACCGGTAATATCACTATTGAAACACAAGCTAATGACACCGACATCATCTTCAACGTAGACGACGGTGGTTCTCAAATTACTGCCCTTACTCTTGATGGTAGTGCAGATGGAGCAGCTATCTTTAAGAGCGAAGTTCAAGCTGGCACGCAGTTTGTTACAGCTGTAAATAACGCAAGTGCCGACGTTACAGCGGGCAATGTAAAGGGACTGGTTGCTGTTACCACCGGCGGCACAAACAAAACGGTAACACTTCCCACAGACCCAACTACCGGTAGTACATTTAGTATTAAAAAGGTTGATTCTGGAGTTGGTAGGGTTACTGTTACAACCTCTACTGACAATAAGATTGACGGTGCAGATAGTATAATTCTTTACCACCAAAATGAAAGTGTTACGGTTATTTTTGCTGGCTCTAACAATTATTACCTTGTATAACATTAACTGAGGAAGATATGGTACAATCTATAACACTACAAACGAACGATACTGATATCGGAGACGGTGATGTACTTGGACAGATTGGATTCGCTGCACCTGTAGAAGCTGCTGGTACGGATGCAAATCTGATATCAGCTTCTATTTTTGCAAGATCTGAAGGGGATTTTTCCGCTTCAAATAATGCTACCGAGTTAGTTTTTGTTACTTCATCTACTGAGTCGTCTTCTCCGACAACTTCAAACGGTGACGTGATTATTAGCTCTGCGGGAAACCTCGTTCTTGCGGGTGAATTACAAACCACCAATATCGGTTATACCGATGGCGATAATGCTATTGTTATAGCTGACGGCGGTGGTTGTACATTCCCTCAAGACGCTACTTTTAGTGGCTCTATCCAAGTTGCCACAATAGACTACACAGATGGGGACAACGCCATAACCATAGCCGATGGGGGAAAGGTCACATTCACTAAGGCTCACGTTGGAGCTAGGGTTAATAAGGGGAATAACGGAACTGCTGGTGGCAGTGCTGCCGCCGTATCTCTGGACGCACGCGATGGTAATTATTTTGAGATAAACATGCAGGGGCCAGTTCAGATTGATATTACCGACGCTGTTCTTGGTCAAAGAATAATTGTCAGAATTAATCAAGACGACAGCGGTGGTGGAACATCTCCCTTTACATTGACATATGCAGATACAATCAAGTGGGCAGGAGGATCTGCACCAACACTAACAGCAGATAAAGCAGATGTTCTTGGGTTCCTTTGCACAACAGCTTCAAGTGCTTTTGATGGATTTGTGATAGGACAAAATATATAAGGAAGATATATGACTACTACAACAGTCAGCATAGGATCAAGAAGTAACACGGTAGATACAGAAACCCCTGCCACCTCTAGTGGTAGTGGACCTCTTTATACTGTAACTTTCGGTACTACTCCCACGGGTATAGCTGTAGGACATATAGGAACTGTTGCTGCCTTTAGCTGGGACGACGAAGATACTTCTAACTATGTTTATGTTGTTACCGCGATAAGTGGAGACAATATAACCGTAAAGTATCTTAAAGATGACAACGAAAGGGGTGATGCTTCCCCCTACGGTCTTTATAGCAGTGGTGGTAGTAGTGGCTCTCCCGTTCAACAGGTCATGGTTTTTAAAAGAAGTGGGATAACTACCGCACAAGCCTCTGCCTCTGCTCCGTCTTATACTGTGACGTTTGGTGATGCCGGACCTCCAGCAGACCTCCACGTTGGAGACGTGGGTGGTGGAGCTGATGAATCAAGTGGCTGCGAGTTTACATATTTAGTGACCGCAATAGACCTCTCTAATAAAACAGTGACAATGAAGTATGTTCACGACGACGGAGGCAACGGCACCACTTCTCCACACGGCCTTCAGGGTGCTGACGGGAATCAACTCATAATAGATTTCAATAGAGCTTTTTCTACTATAACACTATTTGAAGAAATGATTGACGACTCCAGCCCGAACTACTGGGGAAGCAGCGATGATGTAGTGGGAGAATTACACGCAGATTCTAATTTTACAGATAATACAGTTACTTTTGATCAAAAGCAAAGTTTATCCTCCGTAACACTTTCTGTTTACTCGGACGACAGACACGACGGCACCGCTGAGAGCGGGGCTTTATGGAAACCAACTACCGCTTCTGGACATGACGTAGGTATTATTAGAATCAATATAGATAACATGATTGTAGAATGGCTGGATATAAGTCTTCACGAACTAGATTCAACCAACACAAACAAGGTTATAGTCTTTGTCGGAACTAACGATGATAATATTATTAGAAACAATATTTTTCATGATAAAGACGGAGACCCCGGAAACAATGGATGTTTTTGCATACATGTACTAGCGGCGGGAGCCTCTTCTGACGTAATAAGTATACTTAATAACATTGTGTATCGCTGGGAAAATACAGATAGCGGTGAAGCCGCCAGTGCTATAAATATGAATGCGTGGTCAGGCACTGTTAACATATACAACAACACTGTATATTATGTCCATTCACACGCGAACTCTCAACCCGGTGAGGGCTATAAGTTTAACGGCAACGCCAATCAAACCGCAAATGTAAAAAACAACATCTCCCACACGGTAACCGCAAACCGACTCGCCCGTAGAAGAGCCTTTGTTGATACGGGAACAGGCACATCCAATGTAGATTACAATTTGTCAACGTCTGATAGCTCTTCCTCGTACGACGCCCAAGGTGCAAACTCTATAATAGACGTTTCTAACGACAACGATTCGACACCCTTTTTTGTTTCTGTAGCCGAAGGGTCCGAAGACCTACATCTACACGCCAGCTCTCCTGCGTTAGAAGAAGGTTATGATCTAGGAACCACAAATAGCGTAAATATAGACATAGACGGTATTGACAGGGATGCTACTGGGGTTACTTGGGACATGGGTGCTGACCAAACAAGCGTAGCTTCCACCACTACAACTAATACCTCCTTTATAATGTTTGTAGAATAGGAATAAAGATGGAAATTATAGTAAAAATTAATGATGGTCCTTCGGCAACTTCTTACAAAGATGGAGATATAGTTCAAGCATTTACACAAGATGAAATATACTACCATCACGCACAAAATAAGTGCAATATTAAAAACTTTGGTTTTACGACAGACGGAATGAGATCCCCCGAACCTCTGCTAATAAAGTACTTAGAGAAAACTAAAACATTCAAGTTTGAAAGACTAAACTCAAACGAGGTGAGAAGAACCAACCTTTTAACAAGCCAAGAAGACATACTTACTACTACACCAAATGAAAACGAGGAATACATTGATGTTTACCAATACGTTACAAGAAGATTAAAAAATAAAAACCATCTAATATTCAGGGAAAACGGTTTAGAATATTGGTACGCAAAAGAAAGGGCTAATATAGATGTAAACGCTCTTTGGAGCGATATAGAAACCCATACAAGTTCTTTGCAGTCACAGCACACAAAGTTTTCTTTATCAAGCTCTGAAAAGCGTAAGTTTTTGGTAATGAATTGTTGTACCCACACTTGTGAAGACGATCACTACGACCACACTTGCTTAGATTGCTCTTGTCACTGCGACCTATCTGAATGCTCAAAAGAGGTGGTAGAAGAGAAGACATCCTCCGTTGTCAACAGAATTATTACCGACTATTTTATCCCAGACCCAGAAGACGAAGACCAAACCCCTAAACCAATTTGGGACGTTGAGATACTACACAAAAGAAAACACCAAGTTCCGTATTGGGATCTCGCTAGTTCCTTATCTTTAAATGTTGACGATGTTAGAAATACTAGTGTGGAAATTGACTCAAGAAAAGAACCGCAGCAAAGACCCTCTGTGGAAGCAATCACTATAAATAAAATTGATGCGGGGATTATATAATGGAAAAATGTCAGTGCCCCAAGCATGGGTTTTGTCAATACTACAAGCAGGAGATGACCTACGATCCACCGAACTGGCAGTGGTGCCAATCAGCCACCCCCGAAGAAAGAGAAAAGTATAAATTAGACTGCGAGAAAAAACACTCTAGAGAAAAAGAAGAGCTAGATAAATTCTCAGATGCACAATATATAACCAACGCACAGCTAATTAGAGACTGCAAAAACTTACTGTTACCCAAAATAGGTAATTTACATATTAAAGGGATTTTAGGTTTACCCCGATCTGGGATGTTTCCAGCCAGTATGATTGCTACGTGGCTGGACTTACCCCTTTACTTTTTAGACCTTCAGAATAACCTTCTGCCAATGTCGGGTGCGACTAAATTTGGCGGAATTAGGATGCTACACCATAAAGGCTCCAACGGTAGATTACTAGTTGTAGATGATACCGTCTACTCTGGAAAAGCGATGAAGAATATTAAGTCTAAATTATTAGAGGACACATACTCCTGTGCTGTTTATGTAAAACCTGAATCCAAAGATGTCGTTGATTTTTATGCAAAAGAATTAAACCACCCCCACCTATTAGAGTGGAATCTTTTTAATTGTACATACATCCAAGACTCCTTGTTAGATTTTGACGGAATACTTTGCCCCAATGTTCCATTTGAAATACTGGAAGATGAAGAAAAACACAAGAACTGGTTGTCAAACGTAAAACCTTTTTATCATAGATTACCCAAGTCTAAGTGTAAGGGTATAGTCACCGCTAGATTTGAAAGATATAGAGATGTAACCGAAGATTGGCTAAGAAGATATGGTGTTAAGTACGAGTCGCTAACGATGATGCCAAACGAAATGGAGGAGGAGAGACTTAGAGATCACGTAGAGACCTCCTCCACGTATAAGGCAAAGCACTTCGTTAAATCAGACGCAAAGTTTTTTATAGAAAGCGAAATATCAGAGGCTATTAAGATAAGAGAGAAAAGCGATAAGTTTGTTATTTGCCCAGAGGAGAAAGATGGATAAAATAAAAGAATACGAAACCCGCCTAGAAATGTACCTAAGTCTTCCAAGGGGAGGTGTGGGTGCGGAAATTGGAGTCTGCAAAGGTGTTAATGCTACGTTTTTATGGCAAGCACTAAAACCTTCAAAGCTATACCTCTGTGATATCTGGCAAGAAAGAAGCCCTAATGCATACCTAATAGAAGAACCTGAATTATGGTATGACGACCACGAAAAACTAGTAGAAAATATTTTTACTGACGAAATATCTGGTGGTCAAGTTGAGCTACATAGGGAGTATGGGGGAAACTTCCTCTTCACCCTAGAAAACGATTCACTAGACTGGGTTTATTTAGACTCGATGCATGACTATAAGACCGTTGAAATAGAAATAAAGGGAGCATTACCCAAAGTCAAGAAGGGCGGAATTATTATGGGGCACGACTATATGTCTCATCCGCAAGTCTGGAGAACGGGAGTTATTAGAGCTGTCAACGAAGCTATTCAGAAAGGAAATATGAGAATGATTGGAATAACAATACAAACATATCCCAGCTGGATGTGTGAGGTACTATGATATATTTGCCCGGTAGAGCGGTTTTTGTTCATATACCTAGAACAGGAGGTAATTCTATAAAAAGTGCGATTGCCTCCTCTTGCTTCTCCATAGGATTCCCAGCCGTTGTCAGCACTATATCACCAGTTTATCAGCAGTTTGACAGAATTCAAATCCATGCCAGAGCGATAGATTTAAAAGGCTATATTAGGGAATGGAATGATATCTACAGATTCGCCGTTCACAGACCTATAAAAGAAAGAATGGATAGCACAATTAAATTTATGAAAAAACTAAGAGATTTGGGGGTATGCAGCGACGACTGGCCCATATCACTTCCCGAAGAACTGAAGCATACATTTTGCAGAGATGACTATAAAGAATGGGTAGAAGAAAGCTGGTGTCATCATACCACGCAGTGGTTCACCCAGAGTGATTATGGTGAAAATCTTGGAGTAGAAGTGTATAATTATGAGGATTTACCAGATAGATGGCATGAGATATGTGACAAATGCCAGATCCCCAGATGTGACCTACCCCACTTAAATAAATCGTAGAGGAGATAGTGATGGCTATTTTTGAGTTAGCTATAGCGGACGAAGACGTACAACGAGTTTTTGACGCTATTTGTAACAACTATAACAGACCAGAATCCGTTCAAAATCCAGACTTTGATTCTGCACAGCCAGATAGCGACGAAAATCCCGCTAGAATAGACAACCCAGAAACACAGGGGGAGTTCGTCCATAGGATAGTGAGGCAGTTTTTAGCAGAGCACGTAAAATCATATGAGATTAAGAGGGCCAAAGAACAGGCCGCTGAAAACGTATCTCCATCCGTATCAATTACAGACCCCCAAGCATAGTTTCACTTTTTTGTATTTTTAGGGTATAATATAATGTTATTTGGAGCATCGGCTTGGATGGAACTGCCAATGTGCGACGATGTTATTCAGTCGCTAAATGGTGATGACTTCAATTTTCCATCAGTCATAGATACACAAATGGCAATTGCGGGAGTCATAGACCAAGAGTTACCTTTAACTCAAAAAATAGAAACTGGGCACGAACTTACATTGAAAATGGATAAAGTTTTTAAAGTTTCATTACAAATAGATAAGAACTACAAGCATACATTATCATAATAGGGTTCAAATATGGCAAGTCAAATACACGAAGACGATATCGGAACCAAGTTTTTGGTTACGGTCACTGATGATGGATCTGCTGTGGATATTTCCTCAGCTACGTCTTTGGTTATTTATATAAAAAAGCCAAATGGAACTACATTGACCAGAACTGGCGTTTTGAACAGTGACGGCACAGATGGTAAAATGTACTACATTAGTGTTTCTGGAGATTTAGACGCAGCCGGATCGTACAAGATCCAAGGCAAGGTTTCCCTATCCGCAGGAACGTTCTACACCAGCATCTCAACCTTCAAAGTTCACTGTAATATATAGAGGTACTCAATATGTCGTGGCAAGGTCAAATGGGTCTCATTGTAAGACATCTTATTAACGATGTAGATCCCGATAAATACAAATTTTCAGACCACAGGATTGAAACCTCGATTCTCGTGGCAGCTCAACTATGTCAAATGAACATAGACTTTCCAAATAGTTATACAATAAACGTAGAAAGCTGTACTCTCTCACCAGATCCTACATCTACCGCCTCTCAAGACGACGCCTTCATAACTTTGATTTGTTTGCGTACAGCGTGTATAATTATAGGAAGTGAAATAAGAAGCGAGTCTGGTAATGCTATCTCCATTAAAGACGGTCCATCCGCAATCGACTTAAGGGGAGTTACGCAAACGCTAGCGGTGCTTTACAAAGATTTATGTGATAAATACGAACACCTTTCGTTAGAATACAGAGCTGGCAATAGTGTTGCTGGCCAGTCGATTCTTGGTCCTTACAGCCCAGGTGCCGACTTAATTTCCAGAAATAATATGGGTCATAGCCACAGATCTGGCGGATATTTTGATTATTAAAGGAGAAGCTTAAATGCCAAACATGTTAGACTCTGGCCATCTAGTAGCCAGTATTCAAGCCGACTTAGCGGACAACAATGCTGGTTTAATATCAGCGTTTGATGTTCGACATAATATGGAGGATATCGCGTATTCGATTAACCATATTGTTGCTAGTGGAGACACTAAAACTGAGTTTCCATTTTTCAACACCGTTAGGGTCACTTCAGGAGACAGACTTTCAGCTGCATCAGCTAGCGAAACGAATGGTGACATTGTAATTGAGTCTGGTATTTTCTTTGATAATCCATACACTCAAGCCAACAGCCTGCACGACAAACGTCAAGTACAACCTTGGCTAGGTGAAGAGAGGATTGATCACGGAAGTATTGCAGGCCTAGGTGATGATGACCACGTCGTGTACTACAACCTAAATGGCGTCCGTGCTTTGACGGGCAACATGAAAACCAATGGCGTTTGGATAAACGCTTCTGGCCAAACTAATGCTGGCATCAAATTTGTAGTCGATAGCCCAACAGACAAAACACATCAAACCATTCTGGTATCTGGCTATCAGGCTAGAAGTGATGCAGGATTTTCTACGTCTGGCGGCTTCAAGTTCAAAGACAACTCGATTGTACCAAACGGAAAGGGTATGGCCAAGGCTTGGCTTTCCTTAAACACTAGCGGTACTCACGACGGCGTTGACGACAGACCCGCTCTTAAAAGCTACCACAATATCAGCGGTGTTCAACGAGACGGAGAAGGTAAACTTACCATCACGTTTACGTCTGGAACATTTGAAAATAATGATTATGTAGCCATTGGAGCAGCCAATGGAAGAAATACTGGATCTGGACCTACCAACTTTGAAGTGAACACAGTTGGAACTACACAAAGACAGGGTGATGATGGGACATCACTAAGAACTTGCTCTGTCTATATTCTTGACGATGACGGCTCTTTCCAAGACTCTACACATTTAGACTTAGTGTTCTTTGGGTATAGTCCTACTGAAACGTCAGGAACTCACCCAACCATTAGCCGTGCTTAAAGTAATATTCAATATTATCAATGTGGAGTAATAAATGTCCAATAACTTTTTCTTAGCTGACAGAATCAAAGAGACATCTAGGATAAATAGCACTGGTAATATCTTACTTGATGGTGCTGTCACTGGATTTAGTTCTTTTGGTGATTTTTATGCCTCTGGCGACACCGTTTTTTATGCCATAACTGATAATGTTGATTATGAGGTTGGCTCTGGTAGGTACATTCCTGATGGTTCAAGCAGAGCTATAACCAGAAATGTACTCAGAAGCTCTAAATTAAACGCCGGTCCTTACTATATATACGGTAGTGGAGCTGGAAACCACGCTGGTCAAGAGGGGTATTTTCATCCCGTTTGGCTAACTAGATCTGCGGCTATAAGTGGTGTAGGTGTTAATGACGGTCCTTTCACAGGTGTTCATGAACACACGTTTTCTGGTGTTCCCGGTGTTACCTTTTATATGCCGTCTGAACACATGGGTCATGCTCAAAGCTGGCACGCTGGCGTTAGTGGTTCAAATTACAACGATCTCTCTAAACCTGTTGACTGGACTGATGCGGGCCTTAAAGAGGTATTTGTAACTTACCCCGGTAAAACATCTGTACTTAATGGCTACGGCTTAGTAGATGGAGTTAACGAACCTAAGAAAAGCGGCATTGCTTTCTGGGATAATGAGCAGGTATTAAATTACTCCTCCGATATTGTTTGGTCAAACTCCGAAAGCGTGTTGGGAATTAAGCAACCGCAACCGTCTTTTGCTATTGACGTTGGTGGCTCTAAGGGCTTCTCAACCGTTCGTGCTTCAGGATTTATCGAAGGAGGTTCTGGCATCTTGTTCTCTGGTGTTGCCGGAAGCTATTCTGGTGGAAAACAGATGGAGCCGTTTCTAAGAAATCAGCTTGGTAGTTCTGCCGATGACTTCATGAAACTCAGCGGTGTTGTTAATCAGTTTATAGATTTTAAAGCGGTTACTCAGCACACTGTTTTTGTTGGCCCAGATGAAGATTGTGGCTGTACAGATGGTGTTCCTTCATTTAGACTTTTACAACCTGAAGATCTCCCACTCTCCCAGCTAGGCAATAGTTTTGTAGAGCAGGACAATAACGGTTTAGGAGCGGATCATAACTATCCCTTCAACGTTGGTCAGGTTGCTCTCTACGCACGAAGTGGTGATATTTCTTATCATAGCGGCATACTCTTTGATGTCACCAATAGTAGGTTGGGCGTTGGTAGTAATGATATTGGATTAATAGCACCTCAGCACACTCTTGATGTTAGCGGTAATATGGCTGCTAACTCTGGTTATTTTGATCAACTCATCTTTACAAACGATTTGGTTCGTATCGGCAACTCGTCCGGTCGGGGTGGAGATTTACTAGCCACTAAAAATTATCAGATTGTAAGCATTGGTTTCTCCGCTGGAACTAATGTCTCAGGTGTCAAGGATTCGTTCTTAGCGGGAGGTCTTGCGGGACGTAGTTTACAAAATTCAAGCGGCGTTGTTGTCATCGGCTCTCAAAATGCAGATCAAGCAACACATCTTAACCAAGTAGTTTCAATTGGTAGTAGCGGAATGGCAACTGCTAGTGGGATGACCGGAGTTGTTTCACTTGGATCAAATTCCCTTGCTACCGCACAAACAGTAGAAAACTCAGTTTCTATTGGCGAAGACTCAGCTAGTGGGTTGATACAATCTAATAATGTGGTTAGTATTGGAAGACAGTCTGCTATAGATGCCTCCGGCTTGACAGATGTTATTAGCATTGGTCAAAACGCTGCTCAAGGCAACAGTGGTATTTATGACTCAATACTTGTTGGGCAAAGGGCAGCTAGCGGTTCTTATGACCTTCACTCTGTAACCGGTTTTGGCAATCACGCTATAGGTCAAGCCAGAGAAGTTAAAAACTCAATCGCTATTGGTAAAGACTCTTTAAAATATGCTTACAATACATCTAACGTAATTGCCATTGGCGATAACACTGCTCGCTCCGGTCATTTAGTTAAAGACTCTGTAGCTATCGGCTGGAGATCTCTTGACAATGCTAGCGGCCTGTACAAGACGATTGGTGCGGGTTATCACGCTGCTTCTGATACCAGTGGTAACTTTAATGTATATATCGGTAACCGTGCTGGTGCTGGAGTCTCCGGTAATAAAAACATAGAAATTATAGCCTCCGGTTTATCCGAAAGCTTTTTAACGAGCACAGCCAACAACAAGGTCAACATCGGAAATATTATAGCCGGTGATACATCTACCTCGAAAGTTGGAATTGGTGCCCTTTCAGATGCTAATCCTCCTGCTACGCTTTTTGTTAGACCTAACAGCGAAAACGATGCAGCGTTTATTATCAGACATCAGGCTTCTGGGTCAAAGACTCCTTACTTTATGTTGCAGTCTGGCGATGGCACAACCTTCTTCCACATTACAAACAGTGGGGATTTAAAAACGAGCGGATGCGTTGAACCTAGCGGTGGGGTTTGTCTGCCAGATAAAGTTCCAAATATGACTAGCTATCGCCTGTATAATAATGGCGGCACACTTTACTGGAACGGTTCTCAGGTTGATACAGCTGGCGGTACAACTCTCAAGGTTGCTAACGACACAACGGATTCCACAGAATCAGACGGAAACATAACCAGTTGGACTGACGGCCAACTTCTTACGGTTAGCGGTGTTAGTGGAGTAGAGGTTCAGCAAGTCGGTAGATTCCTGAGAGTAGGTGCTAGCGGTCTTTCTGGAGTTTTACAAAGTCAAATCATCGCACAAACATACAACTTTAGCACGGTAGCTAGTGGTTATGGAAGTAATAATAATCTAACTAAATTACAGACCGGTGGATCTGTAGTTGCACTGTCAGGAATTAGTGGTGTCAATATTGACTTCACAAATCTTGATGATGGCACTAATAGCAGTGGCGTCTTTACCATTGGTTACAACCCAAGCGTAACTTTTGACTGGAGAATCAGACACGCAAACAACGGCGTGAACGGTACTTCTTACACAGTTGTCAACGGAGACACTGTTACCGTGAGTGGTGCCAGTGGAATTGCAGCTCACTTTGACGACTCCAGCAAAATATTAAGACTTGGTGCTAGCGGCTTGTCTGGAGTTCTTGACGCTACTATACAAAATAGCGGAAATTATATTTGGTCCGATCATACAGCTTGGCGTGCCAGCGGAATTGCCGTTAGTGGACTTGCTGTTTCAAACTACAGCTCTATCCAAGGTATCACCACAAAAAGTGCTACAAGTGGAATCATTCTTAGAGATGATAAATATGTTTTAGACTCTGGTAGTTACGGCCATTTGTCAGCCTTGGTTATAAAAGGTGTAAATAGCGATGGTACAGCTAACAATAATATACTTATCCATACTGGCAGCGGCTATGATGCCCTTCTAGGAGATCCTCTCGGTCTTGGCGGGTTCCCATCTAGGCTTATTGCCATTGGAGAATCTGCTGGGGGTCGATCTCACGACAACGACGATTCAATATTTATAGGCACCCATGCTGGCTCAGGAGCTACAGGGGGTGACAGTGATCCTTCCACTGGAAGAACTGTAAGTATCGGTTACAAAGCTGGTATATCCGAAAATACCCATACCCATGCCTCAAATGTTAATATCGGAGATATGTCGGCAGCATTCTCTAGAATCAATCAGAACAGTGTGTCCATCGGACCTAGAACATCATTTGATTCAAGAGGTAACTATAGATCTGTTTTTATGGGGTACGAGGCTGCAATTTCTGGGCACGATATTGATGACTCTGTTTCTATTGGGACTGCCGCCGCTTCAATGGGTCACTCCATAGATCATTCTTGTAGCTTAGGCCGGAAGTCATTCTACTTAGCGAGTGGATTGTCATACAGCGTTGGTATCGGTGAACAATCATACGAACGAGCCAGCGGAGTTGATTTTTCGGTTGCAATAGGTCCGTACACAGGAAAGGGATCTCACGATTTCAAACGTTCTATTTTTATTGGCTATGAAGCTGGAGCATATTCAAATGGTACACCCTCCGCAGATGCAGACAGTAATATAGCTATTGGCGAATTGGCGTTTAAATACTCGGCTTACTCTAACGACGTAGTGGCTATAGGTAATTATGCCGGATCATATTTATACAATGTAGATAATAGTGTTTTCATAGGAAACCAAGCTGGTAGATATTTTGGGAAA
>Ga0163180_10001634_pt1 | contig 12735 bp, 10 predicted proteins | sample AtlANTMetagenome_2_FD_109647 | JGI IMG/M metagenome (GOLD analysis project Ga0163180, IMG submission 109647) | Marine eukaryotic phytoplankton communities from the Atlantic Ocean - Atlantic ANT 4 Metagenome | ecosystem: Environmental > Aquatic > Marine > Oceanic | place: North Atlantic Ocean...
GAATGCTTGTAGCGGGTGAGTGACCCGTGGGGGCGTTGCTCTGTGATGCTGTGCCAGTTGATACGGGCTCCGACCAGTTTGTTGTTCTGATCTCTGGTTTCATCGACTGAATGACACTTGAAGCATTGCCCGCTGGTTGAGGCAGCGCTTCCGCGGCGGAAGTCGAATCCATCAGCTAGCTGAGTGCGTGCGAGGGGATCGTCAACCCGTGATGCCAGTGCATCCAGCCAATCCCTGATAAGGGGATCAGCATGGCCCTTGGAGCGGTAGGAGACGACACCAAACTGTTGGAACCATCCCCCTTGGGAAGCCCAGGTTTCGGGGTCGATCGGAGAAAGCTCGCCAGACGCTGCATCTGGATTCTCAGCCTCTTCCCCGGACTCATCAGGATCATCCCCAAAGCTCTCACCGGTGTCCTCGTCGGGGCCCTCTCCGAAGCTCTCACCGGTGTCCTCGTCGGCGTCCTCTCCGAAGCTCTCACCGGTGTCCTCGTCGGCGCCCTCTCCGAAGCTCTCACCGGTGTCCTCGTCGGGGCCCTCTCCGAAGCTCTCACCGGTGTCCTCACCGAAGTTCTCACTGGTGCCCTCCTTGCTTTCGCCTGAAGAATCATCCGGGGAGCCTTCGGCGGATTGTTTTTGTTCCGGGGTCTCCGGGTCGATGGGACCAGGAGGTGATCCCTCCCGGTAGGCATCGACCTCATCGAGCAGATGGATGTAGTCCTGTTCCGAGAAGCCGCGCCTCATGGTGTCGACCAGGCCGGCAGGGAGTCCCGCAATCAGCTTTTGAGGTTCATCAAAGCCGGTTTCCTTAAGACGCCGCGAGAGTTCCTCATGTCCGACCTTGTTCGAGGGATTGGCCTGGGGGTTATTCTGGGAGAGATCCCTCGCGAGGGACTTGATAGCCCAGGCGAGGCGTTCGAGGTCGCCAACGGATTTCTCATCCAGGTCAGCGAGGCCGGAATCAAATGGCTGGATGTCCCTGCTCCTCAGGCGGTTCCATGCCTCCCGCGCATCGTCAGGCAGGAGCTGGAGGGTTGGCCAGGGAATGGTGTTAGGGGAATCTTCAATCCACGTTCCCAGGGAGCGGGGAGATTTCTGGTTCCTCAGTTTGTTATCGAGGAGAGCGGTGTTAAGGGCGGGAAAGGCGAGAAAGGGGAAGGGCTCACCCCCGCGTGTGGATTCCTCATGACACTGGGCGCAGGATACTTCAAAGGGCTTCACGGTCATGTTTTCCCCCGAAGGGTCCGGGGCATGGCAGGAATTGCATGAGACACTTTCCATGTGCCTGGCATTGGGATCGTATCCTTCTGGCACGCGCCCGGGGTGGTCCTCAAGAGTTGACTGGAAGTGCTTCTGATAGTGAGAATAGTGATCAAAGCGAATCGCATTTCGTCGCTTGTAAGGGTAGATTGATTCGCGGAATTCAGGGTGCCCATTTGAAAAGCTCTTGAACTGGTTTTCATGGCAGGTCTGGCACTGTCGGTCACTCAATTCCATGATTTTGAACCCAGCTCCGTGATGCTCCTTATGGCACGTTGCGCAATGCATGGAATTGTTTTCGGCCCGTCCACCGCCAAGAGCCGAAGCTGCGATCATGACGAGATCGGAGGACTTGCCCTGATGGGGTTTCCGGGAAGCAGCCCGGGTCATGTCCGAGGTGTGGGCATGGAAGGCGAACTGGCCATCCGCTCCGCCAATTGTATCGTGGCACTCAAGGCAGAGCCTTCCGTCCGAGATGGCTCGATGCTGTGCCGTAACGGAATGAAGCGCCGATATCCGTGCCGGGGTCAGGGGTTCGTTGCTGTGGCATTCAGAACACTTCGTCTGGAGAAAGGAGTGATTCGAAGAGAGGTGGCCTGCGCTCAGCACAGAGGGGGCTTCGCCATCATCACGGGGTGAGGTTGTGTATGCGATAATCAGCGCCGCAACTGTCAGGGCTGAGATGGCAATTGTAAGCGTCTTACGCCGACTTCGCAGGGACCGGACCGGACGACAGCGCGCGACGACCTTGCAGCAGGATCCATCAGGACGGGGGCCTTCTTCACAGGGAGGCGTAGAATGGGTTTCCTCCCGGGTACAGAGCCACCGTGACCCGATTTTTCGGGGCAGGCATTGCCCCGAGGTCCGGCCATCGAGTTCCTTCCCCGCCCGGCAGCGGCCCCGCCGATCTGGTCCAAGGAAACACGGGCAATCCTGATGCTCCCCGCCACAGGTCCATACCTGGTCGGGACGATTGTAATTCGCCTCCTTGTGACTGGTTGATTGAAAGGACTCCGGCATCTCGGGTCAATGAAAGGAAGAATAACTGAGTGCGATCCAGACATGGACCATGGAAACAATCAGGAGGCTGTAGGTGAACGGAATATGAATGAAAAGCCACCCACGAAGAAGAAACTGGGAACCTTTTTGGACGTTGAGGTTATGTCTCCTGTGCACACAGCTCCGCATCTCCTCCAGCACCTGCGACTTTTCTTCCCCGATAAAGCGGGCCATGTTGTCGATTTGCTCCAGAGCTCTGGCCAATCTCTTTCTGCTGTTCCTGAAAACCAGCAACCAGGTGGGACAGGGCTTGAAGAATGTAGAAAGGTGCGTGAGGTAGAGGTCGCCCGCTGCTGATGCCTCCGAGGTGTTCTCCGCCTCCCTGACGAGGGCCAGGGTTTCCCGGTGCAGGCGGGTTTCGAATTTTGGAATGAGTTCGTAGGTCAGGGACTCACCTGTCCTTGTCATGATGGGAGGGAGGATCCGGGTCAGGTAAAGCCCGATGAATCCTGATAGCGTTACGATGCCGAACAGGATGGACAGAGAGATCTCAAGAATTCCGTCCGGGATGCGGAATCCAATGTGTATCCCAAACAGAAGCACAGAGAGAAAGCCTGCGTAAATGTGGAATTGCAACCAGTGAGAAGCCCGCAGGACGGGAAGAAAGGGGAGCTTCTTCCGGGCATTGAACAGGGTGAGGAGAAGAAGAAGAAAGAGCAGGGTGAACCCGGAGTAATAGGCATTGGCTTTCAGCAGTACGGAAAGTACTTCATTAAAAAACACGCAGGCTGCCCCAACGAAAATCAGGATCGTGATCAGAACGACCCGTCGACGCATGAAAGTTGTTACCTGGACAGCCATTGGGCGACGGAATCGATGTCCTGCATGTTGAAGCGTTCGAGTGCATCATGAGGGCAGGCCCGTATGCACGCGGGTCCGGCTTTCTGGTCATGGCACAAGTCGCATTTGGTGGCCCGTTTAAGGGCGCCTTCAGAGAATAGATCAGAGCGCTCGCCGTCATCTGTTGTGTGAACGGGGAACTGCGGCAGGTCATGCTTGTCCCGGATCTCGACCATCTGAATGTTGTCGTAGGGGCAATTGCTCGCACAGGACGAGCATCCGATGCATGTCGAATCATTGATGACGACCTCGCCGCTGTCCTCGCGATGAATGGCCCCGGTAGGACATGGGATCATACAGATTGGATCATGGCAATGGAGGCAGGCCTGGGTAACCTGAACGCCTTCTCTCGTATCTCCATAACGGATGAACCTGGGATTGCCATCGTGGGTTGAGGCGCATGCCCGGACGCAGTCATCACAACGTGTGCAGCGATCCAGGTTTATGAGCATGGCAGAACTGCCGTTGATGGTGCGCTTGTCCATCAGAAACTCCATGATGCCCGGTCCCAGCTGTTCTCGTGCCTGCAGGTGTCCACGCGGGGAGGAATCCAGTCCCCCGGGATGACGCCAGGCCATGAGTGATTCCCTGTGTCGTTCTATTTCTTCCTGACTCAGGTGTGGGATGATATGCTCTTCAACAAGGTGGGACGGGATCACAAGAAGATCGACATACCCGATGGCCCGCAAGCTGTGATGAGAGGGAATGATGTCATCAGGATGGGCGTTGTTGTGAAGTAGTTCCGTCAATCCGTAGGTCTGTCCCATTCCAAGGTAGGCGATGGTGCGTTCGCCGTCATGGTAGTTGTGACTAACCCGCACGAAACCACCCCGGACAATCATGAGCCCGTTGATGTAATCGGACTCCTGCAGAATCATTGGCTCGTTTTCGAGCCGGTCAGTGGGGTTGGAGGCACTCAGAATCTGCTGGTAGGTGCCATACCAGTCAAATCGTCCATGACGCTCGAACCGGGTCTTCTCCACGAGGCGGTCGACGCTGTTGGAATCAAGGCCCCTGATGATGTCCACGGCTTCCAGCAGCGGGCGTAGTCCGTAGGTTCGGTATCGCTCTTCAACGTATTCCTTGAACTCAGGAGCGAAACTCATCAGGTCACGTAATCCCTGCCACCGGATCTCGAGAATTTCCGTATCGTCTTCAGCAGAAATGATCGTTGCGTTTCTCGGGCAGCGTCCCAGGGCAGCGATTTCACCAAAGAGTTCACCCGTATGAATCCTGTGGGTGCGGTTGCGTTCCAGAACTCTGGGAGCGTCCTGCAGAAATATTCTGGGGGATTGATCATCCACGGAGGTGGCTTCATGACGCTGAGTATGATGCTTCCGTGCTTCGGGAATGCCTTTGCGGCCCAGTGCTCCCTTTACTGCTGCCAGGATTCCCTTTTTCTCACGCTGACCACGTCCAAGCATGTCCCCGGGGAGCCGGTCTGCAATCAAGGTCGCAGACCCACGAAGGATAACGAAAGCAGAGTTTCCGTAATCACCTTCACGAACGATAATCTCGTTACTGTGCTTTGTGAGAACACGTGCGTCGTTGAGGAGTATCCCGTCAAGCGGCAGATGGGCGGGAAAGCGTGACGGGTCAATGGCCTTCAGTGCGGGCGCTTCCCTGATGCGTTCGAGAACCCGGAGGACCTGAGCTGCTTCTTCCGGCAGATTATCCGGGGATTCAGGGGGAGGCAGGAGGGAGGAAACGAGTTCGGAGGTGAGGCCCGGGTCGAAGGGCGCATCCCATCGCCGTGGTGCGGAATGAGGGACTGAAGAATCTGACATCCCTGGCGATATTGGGTTTTGATTCGAACCCTGATTCCGAGAGAGGGATACAGAGGTCAGGCGGTTTCGATCGGGTTCTCGAGGTGATCCAGTTCAGGGGGCACTTATGGCTGCCATGCCTGTCCTTTTGCGGTCTTGGGGATAAGTGAGTCCACTCCCGCAAGCGCACTTCCATCCTGGCCCTTGCTGAAAGCTGCAATGGGCCCCTCAAGCGAAGCGGCGGCTTCGGCAACAAGGCTTTGTTTGCCGGACAGCTTCACGGCCTTTACAATGGTCTGGATTTCCAGGAGCTCCTTTGGAGTCTGGTCCCCAAGTTTTTCAATCACCAGCGGGAGCTCCTTGTTGATGATGCCATAGGCACGGTTTCCCATGGCCTTGCGGTAGGCCCCTCCAGCAACCTTTCCTCTGGCGAGGTTGGCCAGACTATACTGTAGATCCAGCAGCATCCCCACGACCAGCATCTTGCGTTTGCGGTTTGTATCGGTATCGAGATTGGTTTCCGCGTTACGTTTGAAGTCCTTGGCGTAGAAGTTGTGACGAACCTCGCCTGCGGTCCAGGAGGCGAGGTTGAATCCCTTGCTGCGAGCTGGATGCCCCCCTACGTTGACAAGTTTTTCGTCACGGATGATGTGGCAGTTGAAGCAGTTCTGAGCGACCAGGTGGGTGTCATGGGGGTAGAGCATGCCGAGTGCTTTTGATCGCTTGCGGCGCTCGTCCCTGTCCGGGATCTTCTCGGTTTCGCCGTGAATGGAGTGGTAGTCCTTTCCGCCGCCGTGGCACGATTCACAACTGACGCCTCCGATGACACGCAGGGATCCGCCAACTTTCTGGCGGGTAAAGTGGCATTCCGTACAGAGAGCGCTTGTTGTCATGGCCGCCCCCGACTTCAAGCCCATGGCCTTTGCGATCTTGTCCGCAGTAGCGCGGGTTTTGGCATCTCGATGAACGCTGTCCGAACGCGAGTGAGCCGAGAGTTTCCAGGCTTTTAATTCCTGCTCATGGCAGTCTGCACACTTGGTGTTACCGATTACCTTTTCCGGGTGAAGGGTTGATGCGGCCTGACCCAGAGCAAGTGCTGGAGCGAAACAGAGCAGTCCAAAGGCACGGAGGATGGGGATGAATTGCATTTGTGAGCGTTGGTTGATCGATTGAGCAACATCCCGATGGGCGAGGTATTGCACGACCTTGGTCGAGAGGGTTCCAGAGGTCTCTCTGATAAGAGAAGTTCCTGCGAACCCCGATGGGTGGACTCAAAATAAACAACTCGGGTAGAAAAGAGAAGGGTAAAAGCCCCCGGCGCCCCATCCCTGCAGGGCTTTCCCGGGGTAACTGCCCCGGGAAGCCATAGAGGGGACTTTACTCGCCCGCTTTCATCTGCTGAGCAAGATACTGCTCGAGTCCGACGAGTTTAATGAGGTCAAATTGAGACTCGGCCCAGTCGATACTTTCCTCCGACTCCACCACCATGCGCTCCATCAGGTCTCTGCTCCCAGCGTCCTTCTTGTCAATAGCAAGTGCGACTGCCTCGTTGTAGGTGGCCACGCCCTGCTTTTCGAGTTCGTAGCTGTTTTCAATGTGTTCGCGGGGTGTAGCCCCTACCTTGATCTCATGGTAGCGGGCAATCTCTGGAATTCCTCCGAGGTAGAGGATGCGATCGATTACCTCCTCTGCATGCTTCATCTCCTCGATGGACTCGTCATAGAAATGCTTGGCCAGTCCATCCAGTCCCCAGTCCTTGCACATCTTGGAACTGATGAAATAGAGATTGATCGCGGTCAGCTCGATTGTGAGTCCCGCATTAAGCGCTTCGATTACCTGTTCGTCTCCTTGCATATGTCTTAAGTCTTACGAGTTCGACCATAGGACGATCAATCGCGACTCCAAGGGATAATTTCTATTTCCCCTTGTTGTGATTGAGACTGCGTCTCATCTGCTCCGCCAGGGGAGCAGTTTAAAGTAAGGCGGGGATGGGATGCGGAACCGATGAGCGCTGTGAGTTGTCCGGCACCCTCTGGACTTCTGTTCGAGCAGGTGCTTACCAGGCAGCCTGTGCTTTCTTGATTTCTTCGTCTGTCAGGCCGAATGCCTTCAATACGCCCACCGCCATCATCTTATTGCCGTCGGGGTTCATATGTACGCCATCGGAGGTGAGGAGCTTGCCCCCCTTCTTGTCCTCACTGGCAGCAATCCGGGCCTGCATGTCGGCATTCAGATCGGCCAGCAGGCATTTCTTTTCCTTGGCGAGTTTCCTGAGGAAATCGTTGTAGGTGGATAGTTTCTTGTTGTTGGCATTGCCCTTGTCCTCCCCGATCATGGTGGAGGTGAGGATCATGACTTTAACCCCGGCGCCTTGGCAGTGATCCACGATCTTGGTGATGTTGACCTTGTAGTCCTCAAGAGAAACCCCGCGCTTGCCATGCCAGACATCGTTGACGCCACAGCTCAGGGTCATCCAGTTGGGGTTCTTACTGAGCACATCGCGCTCGAGGCGGGCGAGCATCTGATTGGACTTGTGCCCACTGATGCCGGCAGGAATTGCCGTGGTTTTGACCCCGGCGGATTCCAGTCCGCGGATGGCAAGGCGAACATAGCCATTGGGGCGGGCTCCGGCCTGGGTGATGGAGTCACCGAGAAAGGCAATTTTTTCTCCTTCCTTAACGGAGATATCGGCAAAAGCAGGGATGGAGAGGCTCATGAGAGCAGAGATTACAAGGGCGGGACAGGATGCTTTACGGCGGGTGAGTTGGTTTGTTCTCATGTCTTCAGGATTGTGGATGAAATGGGGCAGGCCTGCCTGCAGGGTTGCAGGGCACCTCAGGGGATCTGTCGCTATCAGAGTGGTTGAGTCAACGGGAATCGGTGGAGCCTGTTTGCCTTCCGGTCCGGAACGAAGCTTCTCATACGCCCACGGAATCCTGGGAGGAATTAAGTTTCACAGAGGGGCTATCCGAAACATTGACCCAGACATGGACGTGAGGGCGGCCGCGGAAATACCAGACAAAGGAGGGGCCCTCCAGCCGCCAGTTGTCGTAAATCTTGTCGTTTCCTAGGTCTCCTTCCTTGTAGAAGGCGAGGTGGCAGCCCTCAAGGCCGCCCTGGGCTTTGAGGCATCTGCTGACTTCATCGCGGTCGGATTGTCGGAAAGGCTCAAGAAGAATCTGCAGGATTCGCTGGACTTCGCTTCGCTGATCATCGGTGAAGTCGTTGACCGGGCACCCTTGAAATCGTCCTTCCTTTCCCTTGAAGCCGATCAGGTCCTCCGAGGGCATGCTGTGAGTGACAAGGGCTTCTTTCTGTTGTGAGCGGCTAAGGGTCTGGAAGAGCTTGTTGGCCTCTATCGCCTGATGCCAGAAAACATTGTTCGGGTGATGGGGTTTTTCATAGAGCCGCTCGCCTTCATGAGCATAGAGAATAGGCCCCCCGAAGGCGACATGTTCCGCGCTGTCTCCGTCGCAACGCAGAGTCATGTGGCGACTGGTCAGCACAAACTGAAACTTGCCGCTTCCGGGTTCGCCGAAGATAGCGATCGATTGGCGCTTGCCGAACCCGCCTACATCATCCCTGAGTTGCTGGTCAAAGCGATCGTGCCAATCGGGGTTCGTCATGCCTTCAAAGATTCCCCGGATGAGGGCCTGCTGGTCTCTGGTATAGAAGCTGCTGGCCACGGTGGGATTCGTAATGCGCCAGTTGTTCTCGATCCGGGTGCGCAGGAGACCCCGTTCCGGATCGGTATGATTCCAGCCAAAGCATATGGCCCCGCGTTGTTTCTCGCTCAGGGAATCATGGAGTATCTTGACGAGGGATTCGGCTGGTGAGGCCTTCTGGGCAGGTTGTGCCGCGGAGAGGGGTGGTCCGGCTGATCCCAGCACTCCGAGAGCCGCTGCGGTAGTAGAGCGCAGGAAGTGGCGGCGTTCGAGGATAGAGGTTGAGTTCATTTCGTCAGCATGGGCACATGTGACGGCGGATGCAACCAGGCTTCCGCGCAAGTAGCTCGCCACACTGGAGCGTTGGGTAGAGAGATGCCGGGGGAGGGCTCAGAAGCCTGCTTGCCGGAAAGGGAAAGGGGTGATCATTGTGTGAGTGCTTGGAGAGTTGGTCCCAGGTCCTGATTCATTCTGTTTCAGGGGGTATGGTCCTTCCGGGTTGACGCAATGAAGCAACTTGAGCAGGTATATGGGTATGAAGCGGAAGTGCGGATCTTTTCTTTTGTCCCTTGTGGCCTTCTTACTGGCTTTCCCGGGCCCCTGTCTGCTTGCCAGGGACAAGGTCCAGAACTGGGCACAATTCCGTGGTCCCGGGGCTCGTGGGGTGGCGACTCACCAGAACCTTCCGCTAAAGTGGTCCGCCACCGAGAATGTGGAGTGGAAACGTGACTTGCCTGGCCGTGGGTGGTCCTGTCCGGTGGTCTGGGGCAAGCGTGTCTTTCTCACCACCGTGGTAAACGAAGGGGTCTCGGAGAAACCCAAGAAGGGACTCTATTTTGGAGGAGAACGTCCCAAGTTTCCGGAAACGGTCCATCACTGGAAGGTCTATTGCCTGGACCTTGAGAGTGGGAAGGTCCTCTGGGAGCGTGGGGTTCACAAGGGCAGGCCCCAGTCTGCGATCCATGTGAAGAACAGCTACGCGTCTGAGACGCCAGTTACCGATGGGGAGAGGGTCTACTGTTACTTTGGTAACCTTGGCATCTTCGTTTTTGATATGGACGGCAAGCCGCAGTGGTCGAGGAAGTTCACCCCCCGTAAGACTCGCTACAGCTGGGGGACGGCGTCCTCGCCGGTGCTCCACAAGGATCGCCTCTACATTGTCAACGACAACGAAGTGGATTCCTGGTTGCTGGCGCTCGACAAGAAGACCGGAAAGGAAGCTTGGAAGGTCACACGGGAGGAGAAGAGCAACTGGTCGGTTCCCCATGTGTGGGAGAACAGTAAACGTACGGAAATCGTGGTGCCGGGAAGCGGGCGGACAGTTTCCTATGATCTTGAGGGGAAGGAGCTCTGGTGGTGGCGCCGTGGGATGTCCAGTATTACGATAGCCACTCCCTATTCTTCCGGCGATCTCCTCTATATCAGTTCCGGTTATGTTGGCGACAAGAAGAAGCCAATCTATGCCATCAGGCCCGGCGCGCGGGGGGATATATCGATCAAGCCGTTCAGAAAGAGCGACAATGAATTCGTGGCCTGGTGCAACTGGGAGGCAGCCCCTTACAATCCTTCCACGCTGCTATACGATGGCCAGCTGTATTCGCTCCTTGATCGAGGGTGGTTACGGGCCCTGGACCCGGAGAATGGGGAATTCATATACGAGCGTAAGCGACTCCCGCCCGGGGCGGGGTATACGGTTTCTCCCTGGGCTTATAATGGGAAGATCTTCTGTCTGAATGAGGATGGGGAAACCCGGGTCATTCAGGCTGGGAAGGAGTTCAAGTATCTTCATACCAACAAGCTTGCGGAAGACGACATGGCGATGGCATGTCCGGCCATCGCCGGGGATCGGCTTCTCATCAGGACTGCGGCCCGGGTCTACTGTATCCGGAAGGGCCGATAGACGGGAGGTTGCTTTCCATTACGCCTACTCCGTCTCAGGGGTATTCTTACGGAGTGGGGCGGGGGCTCGCTATCCGCCCGGTGCTGAGCTCGGTGATGGTTACCGGGTGGGGTGTCCCTATTTCATCGAGGTGCAACTCATAGGTCTCACCGGCCCGGGCCTCAAAACCGAAGGGTAATGGATCGCGAATGTTACGCCATGTCCGCTTGAGGGTGAAGACCACTGTGCCGGCAGGGACTCGATACCTGCGGGGAGAGAGAACCGTGCAGGGAGTTTCAAACCCAAGGAGCCAGCCGTTACCCCGTTCCTCCCCGGGGCCAATGAGCCGACGGCCCGTGAAGGGCTCCTCGACTGGCATCACGACGAGAGCGAACCCTTCCCTGCGGTTGATGGTGTTCGAGGTCTGGCTGGTGGACAAGCAACCGGAGAAGAGCATCGCCGGGCCGAGGATGCTCAGGAGTGCTGATGGAATGCGCATGGCTGTATCCGGATAATGTCGCTGGGACGATCCAGAAGAATGGCACGATTCCCCGGAGCGGACCAATACGAATAGGGTATGATCTGGTGAGTAAGAATGGAACACGGCTACAGGAAATTTACCAGGGTAGCGGTTATCTCTCCCAGTCGACGCCTGCGATCTTCCTCGGTTCGGATGGGATGAGTGTGAAAGTGGTCTGGCCGAGCGGGGCCTCAAGCACCCATCCCGTGGACCCGGCAACCCCGGAGACGATCATTTCCAGCCCGTAGTAGAAATTTCTTGGAGGTAGAGAGTTGCTCACAAATCAGGATAAAGATGAGATATATGGATCTCCGAAATTCAGAAATCCGTCACTGGGGGCGTCCCGCCGCATTTTTTTCTTCCTAGTTATAACAGATTCCGGAGAGCAGGCCCCCATTGTGATCGGTATCCGGAACTTTTCCCTTTCAGTAAGACCCGCCCGTCCCGGTCTGATTCTCCGTGTCGGCTGAGTCCTGCTTACGCACAGAACTGCAATTCTTCTTTCGTTCTGATGCTCTAATTCTTAGTCGTATAGGAACGTCTCGTGTCAGAGATCGCTCCTGTTCCATAACCCATTCAACCTGATCTCATGAAATATTATCCTGTGAGAAAGAACAAGTCGGCTACGTGGTGCGCAGTCGCATTTTGCCTGACGGTCGCGAGCGCTTTCGCCCAGTCGTCCATCAGCCTGAATTTCGACGGCCAGGATGGCACCGGCACTCCTGGTTCGGTCACCGGCGTGGCAGGTTCGGTCCCGGTTGGTAACTGGAATAATACGGGGACCGGAAATGGGGGCAATTTCGGGAATGGGGTTGCCCTTGTCGACGACAGTGGGGCCGCCACCGGTGCGACGGTGAACTGGTCGGTCGCCAACCATTGGACCACCAATGGTGCAGACAATAGCGGGGGCGATGCCCAGATGATGCAGGGCTACCTGGACAACTTCCACGACCAGCCCCCGATTGAGGTGAACGGAATACCGGACTCTTTCCAGACCAGCGGCTACGAACTGCGTATCTATCACAACACCGATAGTGGGGGAACGATGGGCTTCACCGTCGATGATGGCACCGGTCCGGCGACCTACTACAGTCATCAGGCCGGTGGAAATGGCGCGAACTACCCCCTCGCGGGCGCTGATCCGTTCGGGGGTGCGGTCGGCTACATAGGCAGCCAGGACACCGATCCGGCTACCACGACGCCCTCGAATTACACCCTCTTCACGGGATTGACCGGGGCGTCGCTGACCATACAGGGCGTCCGGGGCGCTGCGGGTGACACCCGTGCGCGACCCAACGGGTTCCAGATCGTGGCTGCCGTTGCTGCCACGGACGAAGACAAGGATGGCCTTGACGATAGCTGGGAAACGGCCAATGGGCTGGATCCTTCCGATGATGGCTCGGTCGACGTCAATAATGGAGCGTCCGGAGATCCTGATAACGATGGATCGGCGAACTTGGAGGAGTTTGAACGGCGAACTGATCCGCAGAGCGACGACACTGACAACGATGGGTTGCTGGACGGGGTGGAAAGCGGAAGCGGAGCTTTCGTAAGTGAAACCGACACCGGCACCGATCCGCTGGAAGCCGATAGTGATGGAGATGGTCTGGTGGACGGCGCCGAGGTTGTGGCCGACCCCTTCTTGACCGATCCCAATAACCCGGATACGGACTTTGATGGTTTCAGCGACTCTCTGGAGCTGGAGTTCGACGCTGACCCCACCGATGCGAACAGCCGCCCGGTGGGA